>Ga0213859_10000520_pt1 | contig 17658 bp, 16 predicted proteins | sample PICome_2_FD_160133 | JGI IMG/M metagenome (GOLD analysis project Ga0213859, IMG submission 160133) | Coastal seawater microbial communities near Pivers Island, North Carolina, United States - PICO304 | ecosystem: Environmental > Aquatic > Marine > Coastal | place: USA: North Carolina... | reverse complement strand
GAACTCATGTACTTCGGAACTGATTAAAGGGCAATAAAATGGCGTCAAGAACTTCACATTTAGTTAATCCCGAGAAAGGCGTATTGCTCTATGAAAATTCGGGGACAAAAACTGAAATTGTTTCGGTTCATGCGGTATCACATGACAATACCCAAAATCCTGCTTTTTCTTATGGAGTTGATGACAATAATAGTCGCCCGCTAAATTTTGAAAAAAGCTTGTATAGCATTAGCGGAGCAGTATTTAGTGCAGGCAGTTCTATTGTAGACTTCGATACGCGCCACAGCGGTAAAAGCACAGTTTATAGTAGGGCTTCCACGGGTTCTCTAATGGGGAACAGCAGTTCAAATTTTGCCACTGGTGGCGATTGGGAATACTTATTTTTAAATGTTGATCCGTGGATGACTGTTAAGCCAAGCGATTATGGTAATCCAAGTGATAATGTAATGAGCTTGGTTACTATGCAAGCCAACTCTTATGTAACCTATTACGATAATCTTTTAACGGCCCGGGCTGGGGCTGCAACGGAGGACGCTTGGCATAATTATTTTAAACCCAGCCAAAATGTAAGCGGACACAATGCCCGAATAGGTATGAATTATTACAATCGGGGCATGGCGTGTGATCAATACACCAACACGTTTATGGGATATAACTCAAATGCCTATATGACTTTTGGGCACTTTTGGGGAGGTACTGGTACTGGCCACGGCCAAGATAGTCGTACTTCTGATAGTGTTATGTATCAAATTTTTGGCACATCCTACAACGTCGCTAGTTATGAGCAACAAATTGCACAATCCCCTCAAATCTATGCTGACGGCGGTGTCTACGTCATTAACCATCGACGATACAATGACACTTCTAATGCTTATGTAATTATTATCCCGATTAGATACTACTTTGGGGAGTTGCCTTCTAATAAAACTACATTGAATGCGGGTAGTAACGCCGCGTATCAAGCAGGGGCCAGCTATAACAATCCGATTTCTAATAGTAGTGCTTACAGTTCTTTCTTCTATACGCCTGCACAAGCGTATCAATGGCATAAGTACAACAAAGCGACAGATAAATACTACTTCTGTTTTAAGCATGCTAGTGACTCAGATTACGCGGGTATTTATGAATGGGATTGGAAGGATATGACCCGAGGCACCGCAAATCTCGGTGCAATGGCCCAATTAACTGGTAATGGTCCTTCAAGTGGTAATCCTAAGACTTTCGCGAGTGGGTCTTGGACTAAAGTTTCTGATTACCCGCTTACTAATACAAACGAGTTTATGCACCCCCCTTATAAGGTAGGGGCAAATTTGTGGGTTTCGCAAACTTCATCCAGTGGTTCGTACTACTCTACCGACCTTAAGACATGGACCCCGGCGGCCACTTATTTTAGCAGCGTAAACAGTTTGTATGTAGTTTCCAATCAAGGTGCCAACGGAGAAAAATTCTACGGTAAGAGTGGTACTACTTCCGTTGTACGGCCGGTATCTGGCTTTGCGGACGTTCCAAAGTCAGGCCTGTTAGAAAATGCTACGCCGGTAGGAAATTATAGTCGTACTGGGATTATTTTAAATCCCGGTGACTGTATTTATTCTGAAAATGCAGACTTACAAACGGCTTTATCGGTAACTGTTAATGCGGTGGATGTCTAATGGCTAGATCAATTCGACTCAATACCGCGAGTGGCGCTGCTGCTTCTTCGGGAAGCTCTGGGTTATCTCAAGCAGAAGTAGAGACTATTGTAAATGACAAGGTCCGCTGGACTTTGCATTATGAAGTGGATTACTCAAGTAGCGGTATCCCTTCAGGCGGCTACTTGCCATTAATTGAGACTGTTGATTTTGATAATGTCTCAGCGTATCACTGCATTATGCGCGGCTTTGGCCCAAATAGTGGTACAACTCGCCTGCAGTTTAAATTTAGTAACGGGACCACCGTGCTATCGGGCAATAGTCAATGGAGCTATCAGGCTGTTCATGGAACTTCACAATATAATGGCACGGGAAGCAATACAAATTTTAGCAACGGTATATGGGAACCGCAGCCGTGGAATAATGATTCCGTTGGTTCTAGTGGTGCCCAAAATCACAAAGAAATAATTTTTTTCTTTAATAGGTCGGATACTCCCAACAGTGGCAGGAGACAGTTTCAGGCCGATTATCGAGTGTATGTTCCTGAACACGGAGGCTATCAAAACTACGGTTCTCGTAGCTTTCATTCAATAAATGCTTCAGGAGATTTCGATAAAATTGAATTTGGCTTTAGTGGTGGGAATTATTATGACCCCACGACGGCCGGAACAACACCTTATGTACAGGTGTATAAGCAACTTCGCGCCCCCGCGACTTAATTTTTAACAAGGAAACTTCACAATGTCTAAGATTATTGTAGATCAGATACAGAAGAACGGCGGGGACGTACTGACTCTGCCGACTAATGATGCAACGGCAAATAATCAGCCACTTGTTGGTTCAACAACCGGCGTTCTGTCTCACTCTCCCTTGGCCCTACCCGCCGCAGATGGAGCCGCCAATCGTCCAGTGACAACCGATGGCTCTGCTCAATTGCAGTTTGGTAGCTTTAGCTTACCAAATTCAACGGGCACCAACGGCCAAACACTAAATTCTGATGGAAATGGTAATAGTTTTTGGGGATCAGCCGCTGCACCAGTTCCTGTTCATACAAATTCCGATCATATTATTGGGACGGTGGTAACCTCAACTGCTCAAGAGAACTCCTATAGTACTGGAGATTGGTCTAGTAGTGCGGCATACACAACATATCGCCACGATGACTTTTTTAGCAGCGCAAACAGTACGCTTCAGGGCTGGAACATGTTTTTAGGTGACGGCTATCCTGATGGATCAGGTCAAGGAATGTTTGCTAACAACCACGGCCATAACCAACATCGCATGAAAGAATTCGCTGCCAATAAGCGAGTAGGTCATTCTTATAAGAAATTTTATTACTACGACAACCAAACCAGTTACGCGGGTTTGACATGGCGGTGTTTGCCTATCCGAAATGGCAGTGCTAGTTCGATAAATATAAATGTCTATGGGTACGCTTCTTCCTACACTACTTACACTAGCCTGTCTATGGGGTACTACACGCCTACCTACTCCAGTGGCACTAATTATGCAAATGTGACCGGCGGGTCGTGGTCGCAACTTGCAAGCTACAATAGTTCAGATCCAAACCGAAATCTTAGTGGACAGGTTACTGTTCCGGCTGGAACTACTGTTTTGGTCTTTTTGAATTCGGGTCATTATTACCATACGACCTATCAATTTACGGATACTAACTTCTTCTACAACCTCGACACCACTTTTTCTAATGAAAATATTTATTGTGATATGAGGATGTTGGAGACGTTAGCTATCGGCCGTTGTCCGCACCTTACTTACAACGGCAATGCCGTCCATCAAATTTATTCACACTGTGCTGCACTTTACGGAGATCGATAATGAGCATGTATTTTAAGTTCACGGCTGACGGAAGAGTCGAAGGAACCTCACAAGTAGAAGTAGAAGGGTATGAGCTTGTCTCTGCAGAGTTGGCAGCAAATGGTGCCTACCTTTTAAAAACTGGCGAGGGCGAGTACCGTCGCCAAACCGATGATGAAATTGCCGCTGATGAGGCTGCTTATAGAGCAGAGGCTAACGGGGTAATGAATCGTCACCAGAGAAACGTAAAACTCGCAGATTCCGATTGGGTTGTTACCAAAGCTTTGGAGTCCGGGGGTTCTGTCCCCTCTGATTGGGTAGCATATCGCGCTGCTTTGCGCGATTTACCGACGCACTCTAATTGGCCCAATTTGGAAGATGGTGATTGGCCGACTGCTCCTACATCTTAATATCTCTATTTCCATAGGCAGTAGAGATGGATGAAAAGCAGATACAGGCTTTAGTTGAGAAAGCAGCTAAAGAAGGGGCGCGACAGGCTCTAAGAGACATCGGACTTTCTGATGAGGAAGCATACGATGATGTCAAAGAGCTTCGCGGCCTTCTTGATGCATGGCGAGAAACTAAACGCACCGTAGGACAGACCGTAACCCGGATCTTTACTACGGCGCTTTTGACTGCTCTGGCAGCGGGCATTTGGATGAATTGGTGGCAGGGAGAGTAGCGGAATATTCAGCACAGACCGTACTAGACGGCCTTTACTTATTTAGTAATAGCTCTCTCGGTCAACAACTTACGATAAGTGATTTTTGTGCTGATTTTATAAATGCATTGTCCTGCGGGAAGATTTTTATTGAGTACTCAGACCATGACCACAAACCAATTGGCTGTATGACATGGTGTTTTTTGACAGACGAGCAAGCAGATTTAATGACGACAGAAGGCTATACACCAACGCTAGAAGATTACACCCGTGATGCGGGGGATCAGCTATGGATGTTTTGGACTATAGCTCTCCAAGAGAATGGTCGAAGTTTGGCTTACAAAGTCAAAAAACTATTCAATGAAATGTACGGCCGGAAAAAAGTTTACTGGGTACGGGACACAGATTTTCACACACGAATTCATCGGGGACATTCATAATGGGAAAGAAAAAGACAACTAACGTTACCAAGACCGGCCTTGGCGACCAACAGTTTCAGGATTTGACTGCCGGACAGAATACTTTAATGGCAGGCCAAACAACGCTTGGTGAAAATCAAGCTGCGATTGGTGCGGGCATTGATAATCTCAGTGCTGATGTGAACACGGGTTTCACTGATTTAAGTGCTGCCAATACTGCGAATACTGACAGCATCCTTGCGGGCCAGACGAACCTTCAAGATTTTCTGACGACACAGTCAGCTAATTTTACGTCTCAACTTGATGCCGCTAATGAAGCTCGGGCGCAGGCTGAAGCACAGGCCGCAGCAGCGGCACAGGCGCAAGCCCAAGCAGCCCAAGCACAAGCGGCGGCTTTGTCAGGTCTTCAAGGTACAACTGATACCGGCTTTGCAGATATGCGGCAAGGCTTTGCGGATACTCAGAACCGCTTTGATGACGCAACACAACATCGGGTGGATCTTGCTAATATCCTGTCAGAAGGACAAGAAAGGTATTATGGCCTACTTAGAGACGAAGCAGAGGCTACTAGAAACAATACTTTAGATGTCCGCGACATTCTTATGGGTGGTCAGAGCGGTCTTTTAGATAGGATAAATGAGTCTGAACTTGCTTTGCTAGAGCGTTCACAAGCCGCCCAAGACTATCTTGAAAATATTGCTACGACTAATCAGGCCGCAAACCTTGAACAGCAGATGGCAATTCAAGACTTGCTCAATACTTATGGCGGAAACTTGGATGCGTACTATCAAGACTTGGCTGCATCTAACGTTGCCTCTGCCGAGCGTCAAGGAGAGCTTCAAACTGGTCTAGATACCTTTAGGGCTGACCAAGCTCAGGCCAATACGCTGGGACAACAGCAACAGGCGCAGTTGTTGGATACTGTTCTGTCTGGCACTGACTCGCTAACAAACACTATAGCGGGTGTCGGAGATACTTTAGCCTCTGGACAACAAGGTTTGATGTCTCAGAGTGAAGCCGCAAGAAATGCCCTTACTGACGAAATTGCAGATGTTATGTCTGCTCAAGCGGCATCTGAGCAACTTAACAACATGAACTTTGCTCAAGTCTCTCAGTTGGTGACCTCTGGGTTTGAAAGTGACGATCCGCAATATCAAGCTATGAAGCAAGAATTTACGGATCGCATGGACTTCATGCAAAAGATTGTTTCTGATCAGAACCTAGATATTAGTGACGACTTGCGAAACACCTTCAATACGATGGTTACCAGTTTTGATGAGCAAGGTGCTTTGATCTCCCAGACTCAAGTAGGAAACGATGTAATCAAACGTGCTATTGATGATCAGGGAGATTTGTTCTTAACCCGATTTAATCAATATGGAGATCGTATCGCACAAGGCAACATGAATATTAATGTCCTGATGGGCCGCCTGAATGAGTTGGGATACGTCCCGGGTAGTTCACAAAATATGGCGAACACATCGGGTACAGCTTTGCCGCCTAGCGCATCGTTTGGCTCTTCAACAAATCCAGCCGCGCAAACTACAGGATAAGTCAATGACCCCAGATACTACATCAAACGCTGGCATTGACCTTATCAAGAAGTTTGAGGGTCTTCACAAAGTAATGGACGACGGCATGGTCCGTAGCTACCGCTGTCCGGCAGGACGCTGGACGATAGGCTACGGCCATATCAAAGGCGTCCGTTCTGGCATGAAGGTAACGGAACAAGAGTGCGAGGACTTTTTACGACAAGATTTAGAGTGGGTAGAAGCGGCAGTTAAGAAGCACGTTAAGGTGCCGCTTTCTACTTTGCAGTTCGATGCTTTGGTTTGTTTCGTTTTTAATATTGGCGAGACGAACTTTAAATCAAGTACGGCCCTTAAGCTGTTGAATAAAGGGTCTTATGACGAAGTCCCTGAACAAATCATGCGGTGGAATAAAGCTACCGTCAATGGAGAGAAGAAAGAGCTTAAGGGACTAACTCGTCGTCGTGCGGCGGAAGCTGCGATGTTCACAATGGATGAGCCGCTGGCTTCTTCCGGCGGGAACTTGATGATCCAGAAGCCTGAAGCATCTGCGACGAAACCACTGAAGAAATCTAAAACGATGGCCGGTGCGGGAGCAGCGGGTGTTGGTACTGCCGGAACTGCAATTATGGATACGGCAAGTCAGTTAGAAGCAGTGGTGCATTACAGCGACACTATTAAGTATGTGTTTTTAGCACTGACGGTTGTGGGCATTGCTTTCGTAGCGTGGTCCCGGCTGAAAGATCATAAGGAAGGCGTCCGTTAATGTTTGGAATATTCGGCAGCATTAAGACACTTCTAATGGCCGTGTTGAGTGCCGCCCTTCCCGTTCTGTATTTATTCGGACGCAAGGCAGGGGCACAGAAAGAGCAGCAAAAGACATTAGAAAGAATAGCCGAGAAGGAAAAACAGAAAGCCGAATTTTACAAGACATTGGAACGAAAGAATGCTGAAGAAAAGGCTAATACTCCTGACACTCGCGACGAGCTTACTGACCGCTTGCGCGAACACGGTCTATGAAACAGAACTGGAAATTTACTGCCCAGACATAGTTTCGTATTCCGATGAGTTTAACGCTCGTCTTATTGATGAGCTACAGGCCTTGCCGCCAGATTCTGTTGAAGACCCATCTGCGATAGTAACTGCTATTGCGAACTATGCCACTCTTCGTCGTCAAATAGAAAATTGTACTGAACAAAGAGACTCTGCGAATGGCAACTGAAATAACTGTACCAAATTTAGATGTCGATACAGCCGTTGCGTCGGGGGCTTTTACGGACGGAGCGGAAGGACAAGGGGCTAACACTGATGTAACTTACAGCGGTCCTTTCGGTAATTTTACTTTAACGCCCGAGCAAATTGCTGCGGCTCAAGCTGCTGCTTCAGGCGGAGGCGCTGCGGGTACTCCTAATACTGCAAGCTCTGTGGCAGCTAATGCGGACACTGTCGGCGGCGTAAACGTAGCGGAAACATCCGCCAATATTCTGGACAATCCGGTAGAGTTTCTGACCGGACAAGGAGCAACGCTTACTGGCGCGGTTGACGCCATTGATCCAAATGCAACCGGCACGAACCTTGATGGCTCTGACTACAACATGAATGTTGACGGGCTGTCTGGCACTGCTACCCAAGTGGGTACTGCAACAGCCGGTGCCCAAGGATACGCGGCAGAGCTTGGGTCCGCCCAACAAGCAGCAGATGTAATTGCGCGAGACGCAACTACCGTTGATGCCGTTACGACACAAGATGCAGTCGAGATGGCTAACGCCGAGCTAGAGGCGGCTACGGCAGAAGTTACCGACGACGCCCTCGTTAATGTTGATATGTTCGACATGCAGGGCTTGGCGACAGGCATCAACGAAGACGGGTCTATTAATGAAGTAGGTAAGGCGTTTAACACCGTCTATACCCAGAACATTTCTACAATCGTTGATACCAGCACCGTAAGCGGAAAGATGCTGGCCCAGCGCCTTGGAGAAGGTAACTACTTAGACGCTAAGGCGACGGTTACCGGCCAGCTTGCGATGATAAGCGAGGACTTTGTTGACCCGGTAACCGGCGAGACAAAGATCCCTCCGTATGCTGCAGCGGCTCTTAAGGGAGTCAACCGTATGATGGCCTTCAAAGGTGTAACCGGTACTGCGGCCTTAAATGCTGTGGCTGCTGCGACGATGGAGTCCATCCTCCCAATCGCACAGTCTGAAGCTACGATCTTTAACAATCTTGTTGTGAAAAACCTTGACGCCCGGAACACACAGGCGTTGAACACGGCCAACATCTTGTCCCGTATGAACATGGCGGACCTTGATGCGCGAATGACGCAAGCTGTGACGAATGCCAAGACGTTTATGACTTACGATCTGGCAAACCTTGATAACGAACAACAGACCGCAATATTTAAAGCACAGGCTCGTCAGCAGTCGATCATGGAAGACGCAAATCAGATGAATGTGATGCGTCGTTTCAATGCTGAAAGCGAGATGGAGATGGCTAAGTTCTATGACAACTTAGGCGCTCAGATAGAACAGTTTAACGTGTCCCAGATGAACTCTATGACACAAGCCAATATGGCTGCAAAGAACCGCGCAGCAGAATTTAGTGCTGATGCGGCCAACACTGTGTCGATGTTTAATGCCCAGCAACGCAATACGACTGCTATGTTCAATGCGGAACAGCTAGACCGCATGACGCAGTTTAATTTGAATCTTGAGAATAACCGGGAACAGTTTTATCTCGACATGCAGTACCAAGTAGATGCCTCAAACGCCAAGTGGCGTCAGGCCGTGACACTGCAGAACAATGAGAATGAGTTCAATGCGGCTGCAATTGATGTCCGTAACATCGTTAATTTGACTTCAGAGCAGCTTAATCAGCTTTGGGACCGGGCAGACAGCCTGTTGGATTATGCGTGGCGCGAGGGCGAGAACGAAAAAGACCGTGAAACTAGAATTGAAGTTGCCAAGCTGCAAGCAGAAGCACAACGTTATGCGGCAAGAAAAGGTTCACAGGGCCAAGCAGCGGGAGGTCTTGGTAGCGCCTTGGGTTCTATTGCAGCGGCTGCAATCTTTAAATTCTCAGACGAGCGGCTTAAAGAAAACATTGAAGTACTCAAAGTAATGCCTAATGGAATTGAAATTGTAAGTTGGACATGGAACGAAACTGCTAAGAAACTTGGCCTTACCAACAGCTTTAATTTTGGTGTGATTGCCCAGCAAGTAAAAGATATTTTGCCAGATGCGGTGCTTATGGATGAAGCCTCTGGGTACTACAGTGTTAACTACTCGGAGATTTTTTAATGACTTTTGAAGAGGCAATTATTGAATCTGTTCGTCAGTACTACAAGGGCAAAGATCCAGAAAACTACATGGAGGCCCGGGGCGAGGATATTAAATACACCCGCGAGTACTTTGATAAATTAGAAGCTGAAGTTTTAGATGAACCAAAGACAAAAAAGAAATCTAAAAAAGACATGACGGAGGGTGACGATGATCAGCCCTAATGTATTTGATGGCCCAATCCCCGGAGCCAATTTTACTTCAGACGAGCGCAATTGGCCGTGGCACCGAGCGCCAGATATTACGGATACTGATGAAGCCTTAGACTATATCGCTGCTCAGTTTGCAGAAACCAGTAGAGGTTTTCGATATCTAAATTTTCTAGAAACCGGGGTGCCTATTACTACGGTTGTAGATATGGTTTTGACTTTGGGGATTGGTAACGGCAAATGGACGCCAGATTTTGCGTTACTCCTTGCTGGTCCGACAGCCCGATTGATTGAGATTATGGCTAAAGGCTATGGGGTTGATTACGACCTCGGTATCGATGAGCCTAACCTTGAGCCGACATCAGAATTTTTTAAAGAACAGAATCGTATTTCGGCGGCAATAGAAGAAGAGTTGGAAACGCCAGTAGACGAAGAACAAGAGGCCCCTGAAGAAATGGGAGGTTTGATGTCTGCTTCTAGGGCCGAAGAACAGCAAATAATGTTAGGCCAATCTTCCGATGAAACGGACGTAGAGGAACAAGCTGATGAGTAGTGGGGCAAATTTTGCGGCGGGTTTTGCGGGAGGGTTCGCAGATACTTTTGAACTCGGGATGCGCCTTGAGCAAAATAAAGTAGATTCTCAGGTCCGTGATTTTATTTCAAAAAGAGACGCTTATTTAGCGGAACAGGAAAAAGACCGAGAGCTTATTGAACAGGCCAAACAACTTGCGGAGTCTTACGGCCAAAGCAATCTTTATCAAGATCAGGAAAATCCGCTCGACACTAATGTGTTGTGGGTAAACGCCTACCAACTTCTTAAAGCAGGGGATACTGTTGATAACGTAAAGACCCAATTACGCAAGGGCCGATTTACTCCTCAAGAAGGTATGTATGATCCGCTGGATCAAAGTGCATCTACTGCTCGGCTGCCTGCTAATTTGCAAAATCCAACTCAAATGCGAGATGCCGTATCAGATATCAACGATAGTATGTCTGATCAAATGACGGACTTGGGTTTTGACTCTGATGAATTGTGGAACCGAGTTTTAACTACCGAGTCAAACAACTTGCATTTCCAAGAAGATGGCCGTGTTACTACGTCTCCTAAAGGGGCGCTGGGCGCTGCACAAATCATGCCTCAAACGGCTATGCAGCCGGGTAATAACGTCCCAACGATCTTTGATATGGCCCGGGACATGGGCATAGCCGTAGGAGCAGAAACAGAGGAGGTTGCGAAAGAGCTTCTTGCTAACGAAGATCTTAATCGCAAGTTTGGCCGTGCATACTTTGATGCGATGCAAACTCGCTTTGACGGCGATCCGGCAAAAACTTTGATTGCTTACAATGCTGGACCGGATGTAGCCGAAGCATATAGTGGCGATAGGTCCGCGTTACCGCCCGAGACTCAGGGGTATTTGGCTAAAAACCTTGGGCTTGTTGATACGGTCACCCCGACGGAGTCTGTTTCTCCCGAGACTCCGGTTTCTAGTGAAAAAGAAGAAACGTCAGGTGGCCTGATGTCTAGGCTGTTTGGCGATATGTTTGCTGGGGAGCAAGTCCGCGTTCGCAATAGTGTCCTTGAACAGCTTGGAGTAACGGAAGAAGAATACGCCCGGTACTCCAGCCCCTACTCCACTCCTGCTTTTGGAAAAGGGTATAAGTTTGAGCCGTTCTTTGATCCAGAAGATCTGCCCGAATATATGGACCTAGCTAAAGCGACTCAGTCAAAAATTGATGGCTTTATTGCTGCGGCAGAAACCGATGTAGAGAGAGGAGTTGCTAATGCTCCGGCTGCTTTGGCCTCACTTCAGGAATTGAAGCGCGGCTATAGCATGGATTGGGCAGATCCCGCACAGATAACAGATAGTAATTTTATTGGCGGTAGGATCGCAGCAGAACAAAATCTGGCAAGAGTAGAAGCTAAGGAAAACGTTACCGAAGAAGAGTTAGAGCAAGCGCGTCAGTACGTTGAGAATTATACCCTGTATGAACAAAGATCTATTGCAGATCCTGATAAAGACTACTTAGAGGGTCTTAATGACAATAACTGGTTGGTGAAGTTTACTCAGGCTATGTCTGCGGGTAAACCAGAGCAAGCGCGGAACATTATTGAAATTACACTTGAGAATGCGGTTGAGATACCAAACAACGATCACGAAGTTTGGATGGCAAGCCAACAAGCCCGTTTCAACACCATGATCAGTGCGCTTCAACAGAATGCAGATAATGCAAGAACTGAGCCTGAAAGGGCTGCGGCACAAGCGGCAGTCGAGCGTGTACAGCAGCAGCTAGACTTCTTTACGGGTACTGTTGTTCCAGAAGTTGAGGAAATTCTAACCGGGACTAGAGCGCCGATTGAAGACTTGTCCTCGTCTGCGATTTCGTTCCGTTTAGCTAATGGGCACTATGAAGACGAAACTGAACGAGCCGAGCTAGAAAGCCTTCTTACAATAAAAGAAGAGGAAAAGATAGCAGAGCAGGGCATTGGACGGATAGGTGATAATGTTGTCTTGCTTGTTAAGAACGCCGACGACACTACTTCTGCTCGGATTGGTCAACGAGGGTTCAATAGAACTACTGGGAACAATACATACATTGGCTATGACGGCTCTTCTCTTCTTGGCGAGGGTGCTTCCATTGTAAGAGAAATAACCCAAGAAGAAAGTGATGCAATACAAAGAGGCATAACAAGTATCAGTGAGCCGATCTCTGTATATGACAATGCCCGGGCTAAATTTATAGAAGTACTAAATCCCGGCATGGAGGCGTTGTCTATTCTGGAACAAAACCCAGAAGTTCTGACAACCGTGGGCGGGTTCACTACGTTCTTTGAAAGAATTAAGACAGAGCTTAAAAGTGTTGAGCGGCTGTCAATGGATCAGATTGACGGATTTGTTAGAGAGGCCTTTGATTTAGACGCTGCTGAAACTGGCATTGGTTTTGCGGGGCGATTGGCAAACTCTGCTGATGCTACTTCTCGGTTCCGATCTAAGATTTTGTTAATGGCGTATCGCATTGGTGGTGCGGAAGGACAAACTGGTCAAGGCATGTCTAACAAAGACTTTGATCGGTTTATGCAAGTTATACGCAGCAGTTCTAATTCAAGAACATTTGCAACTAACCTGATGTCTTTCTTGAATGAAAAGAAAGAAGGCGTAAATCGCCTAGCAGTAGGCTTGCAGAATAACCCAACCGTGCGCGATTTAAACAGCCGTTACGCGGACAACCCACGGATGGTTGCTTTGCTAGATGGATTTAAGAACGTCGATGATTATTACGCAATGTTGAATGCGTCCAAGACTCGGACTGACGGTGCTTTTGATCACTACGAGTACTATTCTAAGTTGGATCTTGCAAGGTTTGGTGAAGATGCATCCGTAGTACCGGCAGCGTCCGCTACTCCTACAGCGGCGGTAACGGTTAGTACTGTTGCAGATTTTAGAGCCGCTCGACAGTCAGGTGGCGCTGTCAAACTAATAATAAATTCTGCTGAAGAACTGGCAGCATTTCAGGCAGCGTACCCCGGTAAATTTGATGATGCCAAGGTGGGAACGACCTATAACGTTGGTGCCCCTTAAAAACAGTATTGGTAGCTAAGAATGGCGGATAACAATCAAATTGATGATGATTTTGTACTGACTCCGGCAACGGAAGAAGACGATTTTGTATTGACTCCAGACACGGACGACGATGCGTTTTCTTTGACGGCCGTTGCCCCTCCAGAGGGTGTGTTGCCCCCGCCTGCCGAGGGTATGTACAGTGACATACTAAGCCCCAGCTTATATCAGTCATTTAAAGCTTCCTCTGCTGCGCCAGAGTTCTTGGCTGAGGAACTGCCGGAAAATACCTATAATCCAATGGAAGCTTTTACTCGGGCCTTTGCGCGTTACGAAGCCTACGAGAACTCCCCCAACGTAGAAAAAGGCCCACTAGGGGGCTTGACTTGGGTAAATCCAGAAGACCCCACAGACAGGAGAATTGTCCCCAGACCGGGAATTCCTAGTGCCGTATTTGGTGGCGATTTTGGCCCAAGCTTTAGCGAAAAAATGGTGTCTTCGGGCCGTAACTTTGCCAGAAATATTGCCGAATTTACTGAGTCTGGATTGGCAAATATTGGCATAGGCGATGAAACTATTGATAGTTCTTCTATGCCTCGTCTGGTAGCAGACGATAGGTCTGGCTTTCTTGATAAGCTAATTGTTGAAGAAGGGGCCGCTACTGCGGCAGGACTAGCTACTGGTGCGGTAGTTTTACGGGGTTTGGCTGCGTTGCCTACGCTTGTGCGTTATGTCAGTACCCTTCCTGTTATGTCGGCTACCGAAGGTGTGATCTTTGGTGCGGGAATTGATAAAGACAGTACGTCCCTAATAACGGGCGAAAACGCCATGTTTGAGTTGATGGGAATTGATGTTGACCCCAATTCTCCAGAAGCCGAACAAGTTTTTCGCAAAAAAGTAAACTTAATTCTAGACACTGCTGCTACCACGTTAGGCGCGGACGCGGTTTTAAAAACAGGCGGGTTACTTTTTAATGTTTTAGGTTCTATTAGTGGTGTCAACGTTTTAAGCAGAATTCTATCAACCTCAAAGCAAGAACAGGCTTTGGGGGAGGATCTTTTAAAGATTGTTGCAGACCTTGATCCGTCAGATGCTAATTACAATGAAAGCATAGAAAGGATCGCCACGCTTTTAGAGGAAAATAAAGATCTTGTCATCGACTTCCAGATAGAAGGCATAGAAAACGTCGATATAGTTTTAGACACAGCAACGGCTATGCAACGTGCGGCCCAAGACGGTGATATTGAGGGGCTGCAAGAGGCCGTAGCAGGGCTTCAAAATTTGTCCCGGGGTACAGCAACCCGTCCCGGCAGTAGAGGCTTAACACAAACTGCTGCTGCTCAACCAGAGCAAGCCGTGGCAAATGTGCTAGAAGACGCTCAAACTGAAGAGGCGTTTGGTCGAATAGCAGAAGGCACGGGGCAGAACGCAGGCCCCTTCAAGGAGTCGGTGACACAAGTGGCCGGGGAAGAGCTTGCAATGCGCCCGGAAACCGTTACTCGGGAAGCTCTTACAGCAAGACAAAATGAGTTGGCCGGAGAAATAAGCCAGTTGCTGCAGGAAGACATTCCGTTCATTAGTCAGATTGAGGATATCTACCGTGCTGTAGGCTTCGATACTACCAATGCAGCAGCGAAATCACAGGACCAGCTAGTAGACGATCTGCTAGAGGCATCCCGTGTGATGACCGAGCGCAAGAACAAAAATTATGAGGCAGTAAGACAACTCGGCGGTGAGATTGATGGGGATGCCATTTTCGATTTGATGGATGAAATTGCTTCTGACGAGCAGCTTTTTAGTAACATTAATCTGGCTGTCGCCACACGTTCTGACTCAACGACAGCATTCCGAGATTTTCTCAGACGATCACGGCCTCAAGAAATCGTTGAAGACGTTACTGAAATAGTAGACGGTAAAGAGGTCGTTAAGAAGGAAACTCGTGTGGAAACAGCGGACGAAGCCCGGGCGCGATTTGTTAACGAGCTTGATCAAGCGGGTGTAACCTACGGCGATTTGTTTGGTAAGATTTCTCCTGCCCTGTCAGATGCCATGTCTGATTTGAAGGCAACGGGAACTACGGTGGATGCTGCCAGCAGGCGGCTACTTGAAAAGTTTCAGGATTATATCGGCACAGATGCTTTGCAGTTTGCTGCCAAGAACAGCGATAACGGCGATGATATCTTAGAGGCGGCACAAGAAGCTACGCGCTACTTCAAAGAAGACTTCGCCCCGTATTGGCGTGGTGGTGGTCCTCTGGAAGAAGTGGATCGGGTTCGTCGTCAGAACTTCGGTCTAGACAGCCGGAGTGCCCAGACTCAGTCCGTCGGCCTCCAGCAAACAAGCAACCTTCTAGAGGTGCCGTCTAATCGGCCTTATGTTACCCAGCTTATCGAGTTGTCCCGGCAGACTACAGGGGACGAGGCTCTTAACCTTAATCCGAACAGCGTGACGGACTTTATCATTGGCGATGTTGTCCAGCGCATGGGACGGAATGCAGACCGTACTGCCGAAGTAGCAGGAGACGTAGCGCCTGTTGATGTTGTGCAAAGTGTTAAGGAAGAGCTTCAGTCTTACGCCAACTTGATACGGGATTCATACCCGGACCAGTACGACAGAATTGTTGATTTCTCTAACCGCCTAGATGACACAATGGGCACAGCACAGAGCAATCGCAAGATGCTGGAGGAAGCTGAGACTGCCTTCCAAGCCGCGCAGGAAGACATCTACAACAACCGCTATAAAGCTTTGTTCCGCGATGCGGGAGAGATGGTAGATAACCCGTATGCAGCCCTGTCGTCTCTAATTAATAGTGCGGAGGGCATGCCCCAAATTCGTACTCTGCTAGAGAGTGGCGATGAAGCAATTATCCGGGGAGTAAAGTCGGCATATACCCAGAACCTCCGGTCTAAGATTGTCACGGCCGCCAAGAACCAATCTGGTGGCGCAACTCTTGGGCAAAGATTTACTCAACAAGCAATTGATGAGATTAGTCCGATTATCGCCCGAGGAAACGAAATATTTGCTGATCAGCCGGAGTTCATGCAGGGCTTGACCAGCCTGATGGAAGTATCTGGTCTAGTACAAAGAACTAGAAATGCTAGGCCCACTACGCTGTCTGGGTCCAACACAACCCAAAGTATGAACCTAGACCAGCAGTACAAACAGCTAGTGGATCGCCAAGTTACAATCTTATTTGGCCCTCTCAGCCGTATCGGCGCACGACTTCGGGTTTTTGGAAAGCAGCTTGGTAATCGTGTTGATCAAGACTTTGCTACAAGGACGATAGATTATGCCTTGTCAAACCCAGATGAGTTCATTCGTCTAATTCGTTTGGCTGGACAGGCAGGAAAAGACGGCAACAAAATTCTATACGGGGTTCCTGTTCCGAATGAGGCGCAAAGGCGCATTCTGTTCAGGTATTTGGCCCGGGCTGAAGTGTATAACGGCACTGAAGAAGAGTTTAACGAAGACTATGAAGCAGCCCTGCAGCAAAACTTGCAGGATGCAACTGATGTACAAATGCAGGAGCTTGGCCTGCAGTAATGTCCCAAGCGTTTCACATATTCATGTTAATTGTAACTGTTAACGGCGAGATCATATCGGAAGATATGGGGTTCTACAGTATAGATCGGTGCCAATACTTTGCGTCCAGATTGAACTGGCAGCATAGGTCACCGAGCGTAGGCCCGAACATAACCGCCTACTGCGTACCACAACTGCACGATCCAGAAAGCGGTGTACAGGTTAACATTTACACTTAGGAGTTGGACTCTTGGACCCAGCTACAGTATTGGCAACAGTCAAGGTAGGACTGTCGGCTGCTCAGACCGTGAAGAAGATCCTTCACGAAGGGCACGATATCGCTATGGCGGCGAGTCGGCTCTCAACGTTTTTTGACGCTAAAGATAAGCTACTAGAAGCAAGTCAACAGGTAGAGAACCCCAGCTTACTCGCTAAGACTTTCGGGGCCAAATCAATCAAAGGACAGGCTCTTGCAATCACCTTGCAGCGCAAGAAGATGCAGGAGGTCGAGACTGAGCTTAAAGAGCTTTTCTTATACACGGGCAACATGCCGTGGTATGAGGACTATCAAGACGAAATCAAACGGATACGCCGTGCCAGAGCAGTAGAAGCTAGGCGCAAGGCGCAGGCCCGGGCAGCTTTTGTTGATGGCATTACAATCTTAGCGATACTGCTTTTGACAATTGGTTCTACAATAGGCTTCGCAGTTTTCTATAAAGAGGTGGTGATGTGATATGAGTATGATAAAAGTAATCGGGCGTACCGTCCGTGGAATGGTTCAGACAATGACTGAGACACAGGCAGGATTTGCTACACTGGCCCTGCTCGTTGCTATTGTTCTGGTTGGTTGGATCTTTTGAGGAGAATGACTATGTGGACTAAACCCACTTATGAAACAGTGCGCCTCGGCTTTGAAGTCACAATGTACTTCAAGGCACGATGAGACACTGTTACGTTTGCAATCGATGCGGCGTCCCTATTGAGGGGGCGCCGTGTCCTGAATGCCGTCGCCTCAGAGAAGTCTCTCCTACAACTACTTA
>Ga0213859_10000519_pt1 | contig 17660 bp, 27 predicted proteins | sample PICome_2_FD_160133 | JGI IMG/M metagenome (GOLD analysis project Ga0213859, IMG submission 160133) | Coastal seawater microbial communities near Pivers Island, North Carolina, United States - PICO304 | ecosystem: Environmental > Aquatic > Marine > Coastal | place: USA: North Carolina... | reverse complement strand
CGAAATACTCCAACTCGTGGATTGGAAGTAAGCCCGTATTTGGAACGTCTGATTTGTGCCAATGGTATGACCTCAACGGCATTCGCTGAAAACTATGGTCTTCATAACCTCAACGATAAAAACATCAATGAGTTTAATGAACATATGATCCGAATGGCTTCTACAGGATTCCAACCAGTAGGACTTGCTGATAACATCAAAAAAGCCCACAATACTGATGCCTCTTTGGCTGAACTACAAAAGGCTGCTTCTGCAATCCTTTCTACTGATAAGACTGTAGATTACGATTATATTCAAAGGTATGTTCCAGTAGAACGTGCGATGAAGGCTTATTCTTCGCTTGGTGCTGACCCTAATACCTTTACTAAGGCTCAAATGAAAAATGCCAAAAGCGGTATGTCTGTTTGGGATGTAGTAAATGGTATGACTAATTTCGCATCCAATGATAACCGATATAATATCGATGATAGCCGAATGGGGAATCTAATGGTTACTGCCGGTAACATCCTTTGTAAAAAGCAGTATGATACTGAAGGAGTATTGGACATCAATCCATTCGCTCACCGCGACCTCCTTACTACTTCTGAAGCGGCAAGAGTCCGTGGAGAAGCATAAGAATTGATTATGAAATAAATCCTGGTTTTTCCGTTTACCTCCAGGTAGGGGCCACTGTAATGGTGGTCCCTTTTTTAGCTCTATAAACCGGGCAAATCTCACACATATTTTCACACATCTAGAGGGACCTGTACAGGCGGCCCTAGCAGGAGAGGTAAAAATGCCTATTTTGGAGGTAAAAATGCCTAGTTTTTGGGCATATTTGGGCCCTATATAGCCCTAAATAGCCCGTATATAGCCCATATATACCGCTCTAGAGCCCATTATTTGGCACAAATAGCACTCTAGACCTCTTCTAGACGGCCCAATATAGCCCTATATATGAATATACGGCTCTAGGGACTAATAGTGCTATACCTCAGCTAACTCACCCAACCACCTGCTCGGCTCCAAAACCACCATAGAGGGCATAATCTATAGTAGAACCATAGTAATAGCGGTCTACCACCCTATACCCTATATTAGCCTGTAGCGGGCCTGTACAAGCAATATAACGGTTGTAGCAGGTAGTACTATGGTCTGGGTCTAGTAGTGGTCTAATGGTCCTTGTTGCTTAGCAAGGTCCTGCTATGCTAATGGTCCCTATTTGCTTGGTATTGCTTAGCATTGCTTATACATGGTCTGGTGGCTACATAGTCCCTTAAGGAATAATTCCCTTCAAGTGTAATTTTCTCTTGCCTTCTGGATGTGCTAGTCGGCCCATGGGTAGGCACGGACCAAAAAATTCTAGCTGGAAAAAATGCATAGTTCCAGAATGTGACTAGTTACTCAATGTCTAATATTGCTAAGTTGGTCCAGAAAAAAATTCTAGCCTGTAAAAAAAGATCTAGTAGAAACTTTCAGAAAGAAAGGATACCTGTTATAATTATACTATAACTAATACAATAATACACTATGGGACAATTCCTAAACGATCATACAAACCAAGCAGAGGCTCTAGCCTCCATGGCGGACTCCTTGACCGCCATCAGCTGCTGTGCACAATATCTAACGGTAATCATGGCAGGTCTACTGGTACTCAAGGCATACAAAGTCTTCTTTAAAAAATAACAACCAATGAAGCTCCTTTTCTGTAAATCCTGTAACGACATCTTCCGTCTCTGGTCGGACCAACCCAGCCGTTGCCGCTGCGGCGCATCTGGGGGAATGTACCAGGCGGACTGTCTACACGCAACTTACAGTGGACCGGCGGTACCATTGGGTATCTCAAATCCAACCTTTCAGTCTGCGTTGGAACGGAAGGACTCTGAGGGACCATACGCCTTTTACGAACGCGAGTTCAAGGCCTTTGTTATCGAAAAGGATTGTCCTACGTTTGTCCATATAGGTGGCGATGAAACTATTGATTAATACTACAATATAATTACTGTAATGGCTAATACTAATTTTAAAAATACGGTTTTTTGGAAAGATGGTTTTCAGGGAGAAGCTGAAGGCGGTTTCTTTTTCCGTTCCTTTGAACTTAACAAGTTTATGGCGGGTATTGAGGAGCGTGGTGGAACTGTAGTTGGTATTCAGTTTGAAGGTAACATCTGCGAAATAATTTGTGAATCTAAATCTAATGATGATGAGACTATTGAGAAAGAGGTCCATGGAGAAGTGGACTGAATTATGTATTCTAGGGGTATGTAATATTGCCCTAACCTTTTTATGTATTACTCTGGGCTTTGCTTTTGCTGTCGCCTTTTGTCATATATTTGGACTACCTACGGACTGGGCGTCTAGTTTTGTTAATATTGCTGGCTAAGGGAACTATGTGCTGCTATGTGCGAATGTGCGACCGCCATTAGAAAATGTGCTGAACCTCTAAGAACTAGAAAAAACCCTACTTTATTCTAACAACTCTTTCAGAATAAACTTTTGGTAGTTATAATTACTACAAATAACAAACACTTTTATTTTAACCTTTAATTAGTTTACCATGTCAAGAAACTTAAATGACTGGATGATCAAGGAGCCTGTTCAAGGTAACCTTTACAAGCTGTGGAAGCTCTTCCCTGGCTCCGTGTTTACTATCCCTACTCAATTGGGTCCTATTCCTTTCGAGGTTTTGGAACAAAAGGGTACTCTTACTAAATGTAAGGGAGGGGATAAAACTACTTCAATGGATTCTTCTATTGAGGTAACCTACCTTAATACTACTACTGCAACGGCAGAGTAAAAACTCACACACATACTTTCGAGTTCTGCACCTCTACATTATTTTATAGGTGCTATCAATCTGGGGATGTAGCTCAGTTGGTTAGAGCAGGACTCTTATACAGTCAAGGTCATGGGTTCAAGTCCCGTCATCCCTACAACTCGCGTGTGAGGCGGCTACCGTAGCTCAGTTGGTAGAGCAGTTGATTTGTAATCAACCGGTCGCAGGTTCAAATCCTGTCGGTAGCTCAAATATGGTTCCTTAGCTCAGTTGGTTCAGAGCATCTCGTTTACACCGAGAAGGTCGTTGGTTCGAGCCCAACAGGAATCACTGTGACTGTAGCTCAGTTGGTTAGAGCATCGGTTTGTGGTACCGAGAGTCGTGGGTTCAAGTCCCATCAGTCACCTATGATCTCATAGCTCAGTTGGTAGAGCATTTGACTTTTAATCAAAGGGTCCTGGGTTCGAGTCCCAGTGGGATCACTTAAACCAAATGTAATTTGACAATATAATAATAAACAAAGTTATGGCAAAGCTACTAAAGAAAAAATACCGCAGGGAAAAAGATGAGTTAGTTAATGCTCTTCTTAAGGAAGGCCGAAGAACTGTTGTTCTAGGTATTGAAGTTTTAGAAACATCTAAGCTAAAGGGGTACCTCATCTATGAGTGCACATACTTAGACGGCGGTAAAGAAAAGGTTATCAATATCATTGCACAGGACATTACCGATGCCATGACTAAATTGGATGGGATGGTAGATTCAGGCATTCCTCAACAGACCGCTAACCTTATCTTAGGTAGCGAATCATATGTTCAAAACCAATAAATAGAATGACCGTGTATAAGATCACCGCAAATGGTGTAACACAGACTACTTCAACTGGCTTGGAATTGTATACTGCAATTTTAGATAAGTTTGATGTTGAATATAAAATAGAAAAAGAAAATGACTAAAGAAGATTTTAATGGACCTAGGGTCCTTGTAGATTTTTGGGCTGAATGGTGTGGTCCATGTAAGATGATGAAACCTCGTATGGAAAGGTTTGCAGAAGATAATCCAGATGTTGAGGTTATCTTTTGTAATGTAGATGAGGAACATGCCTTGGCACAAGAATTTGGTATCCGTAGTATTCCTACCTTAATGTATTTTGAAAACGGAGAAGTTATTGGAAAGAAGATTGGCAACGTGGATGATGGGCAAATAAAGGAGCTTGCTAAAGTATGACATTATTTAATTACATAACTCTTTACTTTACTACAGGAGTAGCATGTGCATTTTGTTTTGATGTACTTTATACACGATTAGAGGTTGAGGCTGCTACATGGCCAGAGAGAATTCTTTGGATGATAGCATGGCCGTTTTTTGTTCTTATATTTCTTTGGGGAATATTCAAAGATGATGATGAATAAATAATTTAATTATGAAGGCTTTTTTCTGTAAAGAATGTAATGATATGAGAGTAATTGTTAAAGACAATGCTCGTACTTGTCAATGTGGTAAATCTACCGGGTATTACAAAGCAGATACTAATGATGCTGTTGTTATTGGTCCAGCTGTACCTATTTGGATTGACGATTCTACATTTGCGATGGCCATGTATGGTATGGGAAGAAAATTCCTGGCTCACTCTGTTGATACCACTACAAAACCAGAAGAAAATATTCCTAGACCTAACCGAGGTCAATTTATTCAAATCAATCCACAGTCACCAGACTTTAGTAATGACTTTGAATTAAGAATGAGAAAATAATTTTCATTCTCTTTCAGAACACTTATCAACCTGTTATAATTATACTGTAACAAACAATTTAATAAATGGAAAAAATTACCGCACCGTTTGCCGCTGCATTCGTTCTTATGTTAGGAGGATTGTTATTGGCATTACTGTTGGCATGGCCTTCACAATTACTTTGGAATAGTTGTTTAGTACCTGCCATTGAACCAATCAATGAAATTACTTTTTGGCAAGCCTTAGGAATAAATGTTTTATTCTCTATCTGGTTTGGAACTGGAGTAAAACACAATAAATCTAAATCATAAACCGAATGCCTGGATGGTGGAATTGGTAGACACGACAGACTTAAAATCTGTTTCGCCGAACGGTGAGTGCGGGTTCGAGCCCCGCTCCGGGTACCATACTAAAAATAATAATTATGACAAATTTTAAAACCGGTGACAAAGTTAAATGGATTGAACCTATGACTATTGTTCCACACCCTGAAGGAAAGACTGACCGTAAAGGCGAAGTACTTCCAGTATTCCGAGATAAAGAAATGACCGGGACTATTATTACCTCAACTGCTTATGGCTGGTCCGTTCGCCCAGAGTGGGCCGAAAAGTATAAAGATGCTATGTGCGGTGAAAGGTATTATGATAAGACTATTGAAGAATCTAAACTTACACTTATTTAATCATGGATATTAAAGTTGATGAAACTCATGAATTTGAAAGTCCGATGGATATTCAAATTAATGAATCAAATGAAGTTTGGTGGGCATCTACTATCGAATATGATCTTACTGTAAATGGAGAAGAGTGGTCGGTTCGTATTGCTGAAACTCCTAAAGGTACAGACTTTTATTACTTCACTGAAAATGGCTGGGAGTCTTTTACTGAAGAAGGTGAGGAGCCTATCCTTGATGCGATTTATGAAGCATGGTCTAATGGTGAGTTAATCCACGATTAAATATAATATGCACCAGTAGCTCAGTTGGATAGAGCATCTGCCTTCTAAGCAGACGGTCACAGGTTCGAATCCTGTCTGGTGTACCGAGAGAGTTCTTTGATATGGGGGTGCCTGGCTTTGACATTTTGATTGAAGTTTTAAACACAGCACTGGGTGATGACCTACCATCAACGCTTAAGTGGCAACACTGAGCTCGCGATGGCTGCCTAAGAGGTAAGCACCGCACATCACTCTGTTGAGTATGCTTGTAAATAGATAGGATGTAAAACGAAGCAGATAGGTGAAAGGAAATTAATAACTTACTCCGTAAACCACCTAAAGAGTTTTAACAGGAGTTATTCATTTTGGAAGTTTAAGAAAACTTATCCTAAGCTGTAAAAATGTTTATTATGAATACTTGATGGACGTGGGTTCGATTCCCACCACCTCCACTCTTGCTTCCTTAGCTCAGTTGGTTAGAGCATCTGACTGTTAATCAGAGGGTCCTTGGTTCGAGCCCAAGAGGAAGCGCCATATAGAATCCTAACTTGGAATATATAAACAAAATCAATTTTTGATATGTTAAATATATTTGGTAAGGATTCATGGTCAAGAAAAATTACATCACTCTTAGATGTAAAGAATATTCCATATACACAATATGATGAATCCGATTATGCTTCTGCACCTGCAAAAAATGAGTGGGTCGTTGCATTACCGAGCGGTGACAAAAGAATAGATGTTTACAATCAATTATTACTAGGTTCAAAAATACATACTCTTTTTGCAGGGTGTGGTATTTTAGATGATGTTAATGTTGGTGAAGGATTAGTATTAGGTTGCTGCTCATTAATCAGACCTGGATGTAACATAGGTGATATGGTTTACATCGGTGCTGGTACAATTATTGATTTAGATTGTAAAATTGGAAACGGTGCAACCATCGGAGACAATGTAACAATCTGTGAAGGTGTGACAGTAGGAGATAATGTGATAGTCCCAGCGGGAACGCTAGTTAAAGAAGATATTACACTTTAAATTTTTAAGGTATTTTTGATGAGAATAACCTCATCGTAATAATAAATACTAAAAATAGATTAATCTGAAATGAGAAATTTTTTATTGTCATTGATGATGCTTTGTAGCACATTGATGTTTGGTCAAATCGATAGTTGGATTCATGTACAATTAATGACCGACGATTACCCAGATGAAACTACTTGGACAATAACACCTCCAGGCGGTTCACCTATTATTTTACAGAATGAAAGTAACATGTTACCTAATACATTATATGATACTATCATTCCTATCCAAGGTACTTTTATTGCTAGTATATATGATCAATACGGAGACGGTTTAAGCTCAGCACCATTTGGTGGAACTGATGGTTGGTTTATGATTAGTAATTCTTGCCAAGATACTTTAATGTATACTGCAGGTAATTTTGGAGATACTTTAGTAGAGACATTAACAACCGCACCTTGTGCTCCACCAACAGGTGGATGTATGGATCCTAATTCTAGCAATTATGATTCTACTGCATACTTTGATGATGGGTCTTGTACCTATTCAGTAGATTTTGTTTTGGATATGAATGTATACCCAGACACATTTACTACACCTTATGTAGCAGGTACCTTTAATGGTTGGACAGATCAACATCCATTAAGTGATCCTGATGGCGATGGTATTTGGGAAGCTACTTTAGATTTACAACCAGGGCAATACTTATGGAAGTATATGTTAGATAACTGGGCCGATCAAGAATTACCTCAACTAGGACCAAACACAGGATGTTTTTTACCTGATGGAAATGGTTTTATAAATAGAACATTAGAAGTAATAGATACTTCAATTTCATTACCTCCTGTTTGTTGGGAATCATGTTTACCGTGTGGTGCTATACTAGGTTGTATGAACCCCCTTTCAGATAACTTTAATCCTTGGGCAAACATCGATGACGGTAGCTGTATTATAGATACCGGATGTGGCCCAGATCAAACATCAATAGAAATTCAATTTACTCCAGATAATTATCCTTCAGAATCAGGGTTTAAACTTTATGGTGATGCTGGGTTAGTTTTAGAAGTATTGCCTGGTGATCTAACAGGTTCTACTCCAGGTGTGCCTATTTCATATTATGCCTGTGTAGATACTGGAGAGCTTTATGATATAGTTATTGAAGATACTTATGGAGATGGATTATGTGGTACATGTTTTGGTGGTACTGTTAATGGTAATCTTGTTGTTATAGATTGTGATGATAATGAATTATTTAATTTACAAGATACGGTTCCTGATGGAAATTTCAACTACTTATTTACTACACCTCAATTTGAACCGGCGGTATGTACTACAGTTGCACCTATAGCAGGTTGTATGAATCCGTTCTCTACGACATTTAACCCTCTTGCTGTAGTAGATGATGGTACATGTGGACCTCCTAGAGTTCAAGGCTGTACTGATTCTACCGCATTTAACTATGATCCTAATGCAAACACATCAGAAGTAATACAAGGACAATATACTTTGGAAATTTTTGATGGTGCTTCTGATGGATGGGGTGGAACATGGTTAGGACTTAAACAAGGAAACTGGATATCACCTCAATATCAAATTGGTCCGCAAGATGGAAATAGCATTTCGTTCCAGGTTAACTTAAACATATATCAACCTGTTTATGCTTACTTATTTACTACACCTCAATCTATTACTTCTATTAACCAAGTAGGTTATAAATTAACAGGACCAGGTGGAGATGTAATAATAGATGTAGCATACTGGGATGCTTTACCTTTTCCATTTGTTTTAGAATCAGATACTTTACCTACATTTGGTAGTACATGCGTTCCTGTGATTTTAGGATGTACTGATTCTACATCGTTTAATTACATTCAACCAACCGGTGATCCAATGGTTGATGTTAACACTGACGATGGTAGTTGTATTCCTGTAGTAATGGGATGTACTAATCCTCTTGCTTTTAATTATGACCCACAAGCAAATACCGATGATGGTAGTTGTGTTGCAACCGTGTATGGGTGTATGGACCCTAATGCTTATAACTATAATCCTAATGCAAATATATCAGACGGTAATTGTATTTACTTAGGGTGTACCGATTCTACTGCATGTAATTTTGATTCTACTGCAAATGTAGATAATGGAGGTTGTACATATGCGGCACAGTATTATGATTGTAATAATGTATGTATTAATGATACGGATGGTGATGGTGTATGTGATGAATTAGAAATTGCAGGATGTACTGATCCTTTATCAATAAACTTTAATCCTCAGGCAACTGACGATGACGGAAGTTGTATACCAATTGTATATGGCTGTACTGATACTGCTGCATTTAATTATAATCCTCAGGCTAACACTGATGATGGAAGTTGTATTCCTATAGTATTAGGTTGCACGGATCCAACATCATTTAACTATGATCCTAACGCAAACACTGATGATGGTAGCTGTGTACCAGTAATATTTGGATGTACCGATCCTACTGCATTCAATTATGATTCCACTGCAAATACAGATAACGGAAGTTGTATTCCTGTTATATTAGGATGTACTGATACCACTGCATTTAATTATAATCCTTTAGCTAATACTGATGACGGTAGTTGTTATGGGGAAATACTTGGTTGCTTAGATCCTACTGCATATAACTTTAATGATTATGATGGAGATGGTATTGCAAACATATTAACTGGTAATCCTCAGATTGATATTAATACAAGTGATAGTAGTTGTTTATATGATGCAGGGTGTATCACAGGTCCTGGTAATCCTTATTGGTTAAATGATCAATGTTATGCATGGGTTATCGATGTCGATGCTTATTGTTGTGAAAATGAATGGGATGCAATATGCCAGGAAATGTATAACTACTGCGAGGATGGTTGGCCAGAAGGAATGGACATTTGGGAATCTAAAAGATTAACTACTCAAATAGCAATTTATCCTAACCCAACAAAAAATGTTTTAAACATAGTATCAGAATTAGATAATGTTGAACATGTTTTATATGATCTTACTGGAAAGATTCTTATTGGAAGATCTAACGGTAATCAGGTTGATTTAACCAGATTTGCTAATGGTGTATATCTGTTAGAGATATGGCACGATGGTAAATTTTACCGCAACAAAATAATTAAAGAATAATGAAAAAATTTCTATTAGTATTTTTACTTGCTCCGCTTTTAGCATTTGGACAAGATAGCGAACCTTCTAAATTTAAAAAGGAGGTCAAAAAGGTTTTTAAATACTCAACCTTTTATGGTGCAGTAAATGGAAGTAATTCAGTTTCAGATCAGGAAGTATTTTCTGTTACCGATGGCTTAACCACTACAAACGTAGAAACACCTTTTGACTATTCCCTTGCTTTAGGTGTTAGAAAAATTGCAAGGTTTGGTTATGAAAACCGAGCTGATGTTTTTTATGATGGTTCAGAATCCACTATATGTTATGATGCAACATTAGGTAAAGTAAATGGATTTGAGTTTTTATTTGAAGCAGATTGGAGAAGACAGCAAGGAAAGTCATTTTTTAACCAACATCACTTCTTAAGATATGTTGCTGATAAGTGGATTGTTAAAACTGAATATCTTGCAGATGGTTTAGCAGATATTGAATATTATGAATCTTCTCAAAGATATCGCCATCAGCTTGGAAAGAAATTTTCATTTAATACTGGAATTGTTCAAAGGTTCTCTCAGCCTTATGGTTATAATCCTTTAGATGAATGGATGTTATCAAATGGTAACCTCCATTATACTTACCTTGCTTTACAGGAAGGGTATAGTGTACAGTTTGATGGTATGGGTGGAGAAACTTATTACAGTCCTGGTGGTACATTGGTTGCAGAAAATACAGAGGTATGGGAAGCTGTGGTTATTCCACAAGTTCTTTCTGATTATGTTCAAAGAAAAAGAAGTGAAGCACCAATTCAATGGACACATTCATTCATAGTGGGTTTTGACTATTACCACTATACTAAAGATTTTTGGATTCATTCATACGGTAATTTAATGCCATATCATTTAGATCTAGGTGATCAATATTCTTATCATTCATTTAATGATGGTCAATGGTTGGATTACTCAGGTGGGTTTATATTTGGATGGAAACTAACTAAGAGTTTAGGTATATTCATGGAAGGCCAATATAACAAGTATTGGAATAGGACATGGCATGATTTTTCAGTTGGGGCAAATTTCATCATACTTTAATAAATAACAAAAATAATCATATCTAATGGCACAAGAACTTAATGAAGATACTAGTTTTAAGATTAGCATAAAGACACTTGCAGGTATAGCATTCGGTATAGCTACTGTTGTTGGAATGTGGTTTGCTCTGCAAGCTGATATCGAAGAAGCTAAGAAATTACCAGAACCTTTACCGCCTGATGTTACGAGGATGGAGTTTGATATGAAAGACCAACTCGTTCGTCAAACAATTATGACTACTCAAGAAGACGTCACTGAAATAAAAGAAGATATTAAAAGGATAGAGGAGAAGTTGGACGCACTTAAATAAATTCAATATATGAAACTAAAAAGTATAACAACCCTCTTTATTGCACTTCTAACATTTGGCTATGTTAATGCACAAGAAATCGGTGACGATGTAACTATTGTACACTTTAATGCTGGATGGAATTCTGCTAATGCAGTTGGGTGGATTGGAGATGTTACTGATTGTGATATAGTTAAGATTGATGTTGCCACAAATACAAAGGCACAAGCAAAACATAAAATAGTAGTGGTACCTACTATCATACTCTTCAAAGATGGTGAAGAAATAGAAAGATGGCAAGCCGACCTTACATTTAAGATTAAAGAAACTCTTAAGGATGTACAGGATGCGGTAGATGAAGTAATATTAAGTGACTTCTAAATATCTGAAACCATTCTTCTTTGTACAATATAATAAATTATTAATCAAAGAAATTAAAGAAAAACTGTGGGCATTTCCGTTCACGGCTAACATTTGACAATTTATGGGCTATTAAGTACTAGATGAAATCTTATAATAGTCAAGTGTTCTATTTTTAACCAAAAACAATTAATTAAATGAAAAATTTTATTTTAACTTTCGCTCTAACAATCCTAGTAGGTTTTGGAGCAAACGCGCAAAATGCAAAAGGTGATTGGTACGTAGGTACTGGTGACGTTGCAAATGTTGCATGGACAGAGTGGGCAATTTCTCCAACATTAGGTTACGGTGTATCCGATAAACTTGCTGTTGGTTTTGGACTTGCACAAGCTGACTCAACTGAAGACATTGCATTAGATTTACATGCAAGGTACTTCGTTAACGCAGGTGGGCAAGATTTTTTCTTGTATGCTGCAATGGGTGAATTTACAACCGACAATCTTGAATTAGGTTTAGGTAAAATGTTCACTTTCCACAAAGATGCTATTTTTGTTGATCCTAAGGTGGTTTACCATACTGGGAATAAAACAACAAACTTAACATTAGGATTTGGATTAAGATTCTAATCTAATTACATATAATATAATAGAACCCAGGATTCTAGGACCCTGGGTTTTGTTGTCTTAAACCTTTTAAAAGTTGTACATATAATAATAAATGGTGCTACACTAAAAAACAAAACAAATATGGAAACACTTTATTTTACTTTAGGTGTACTTACGGTCCTAGTTATTTTAGGGGTCATAGGTATTGTTAAGGTTTGGAACAAAGTTTCAAGCATTGAACTGGTTGAGAGAGAACTCACCGAACACATCAACGAGGTTGCTGATGACCTTAGCGATGAATTAGAAAAATTACATCAGCATATAGATTCTGAGTTATCTAATATGGATAGGGAACTTAGAGGAGAAGTGGATGAATTCGGTAAATACCTGGATTCACGTTTAGATAAGTTTGAAAGTAAACTTGTTAAAAGAACTGATAAATTAGAAGCAAACGTTGGCGCATTCCTTGTAAGGAACAACAAATAAATAACAAAGTAGCACCACGGGATGTAGCGTAGCCCGGTTATCGCGCCTCGTTTGGGACGAGGAGGTCGCAGGTTCGAATCCTGCCATCCCGACTAAATATATAATGTATGATAATAATTAAAAAAAATCAGAAAGACTCTATAGACAAAATGCTTAAAAGATATAAGCGAAAACTCAAAAGGACTAAACATATTAGAGTTTTAAGAGACAGACAACAGTATACAAAACCATCGGAAATAAAAAGACTCCAAAAACAGAAGGCTATTTATAAACAGAAGATTAGAACTGAGGAAGAAAAAAGTTCATAAAAAATTTTCAATTCCCAACAATTTGTTTTATATTTAAATAAACAAATTCAATATGGATAAGGATACTGTAATTTTTGACCTTGATGGTACTCTCGCATTGATTGATGATCGGAGAGCTTTGGCTACCAAGGACAATGGAAAAATGGACTGGGACGTTTTCTTTGATCCCAGTAATATCGACCTTGATCTCCCTAATGATCCGGTAATCAAAATGGCTCAACTCTTAGATAGCCAAGGATTTAAAATTGTAATCTTTTCTGGTAGAAGTAAGGCAACCAAAGATGTAACTAAAGATTGGTTGAACAAGTTCGGTGTACCTTTTAATATTCTAAAGATGAGACCGACTGGTAACGGTTTTCAATTTATGCCTGATGATAAGTTGAAAAAGAAGTGGTTGGATGATATCTTTGGTGATAATAAGGATAGGATTCTCTGTGTGTTTGATGATAGGCAAAAGGTCGTAAATATGTGGAGAGATAACGGTATCGATTGTTTCCAAGTTGCTGACGGTAATTTTTAAGATATGAAAAAGAAACTTTTAAGAGGTAAAGATCGTGTACTAGGTGGAGTCTGCGATGGGTTAGGTGAATACTTTGAAGTGGAGCCTTTATTGTGGAGACTTATATTTTTGACCATGTTCTTTATACCAACTGTACCATCATTTTTGTTATACCTCATCTGTTGGATAGCAATCCCAAAACAAAAGTAATATGAAAAAGTTTATAAACAAACTAACATCTATTGATGTATTCTTAGGTATTGCATTAGTATATTTTTCTCTAATGCTATTTGCCTTATTGTATTAACCTAAATCAAATATATGACACTTTTTAAATACAATCATGATCATTTAAAATATGATAAAGTATGTATTAAAACATGGGTTCTTTACGCCCTTTCAATTGTATTAGGACTTTTTACCGCAGGGTATCTTGTTGGTAGTTCTATAACTGAAGAAGTAATTGTAGAAAACTTTAATGAAGCTGAAGCGGTAATTTTTATAAATGAAGTAGATTCTTTTAGTGAAGAAAAATTAACTAATATGTTAATTGATCTTAATGTAAGTTTCCCACATATTGTAATGGCACAATCTATGTTAGAAACTGGCTATTGGAAAAGTGATATCTTTTTAGAAAATCATAATCTTTTCGGAATGAAACAGGCTAGGCGTAGAATTACTACTGCTGAAGGTACCTCAAGAAATCATGCCTATTATAATCATTGGAGAGAATCCGTGTATGATTATGCATTTTACCAATGTAGGTATTTAAGCCGTTTAGATACAGAGGATGCTTACTTTCAATATTTAGATGCAAGTTATGCTGAAGCTGATAATTACATAGCATCATTAAAAAAGGTTATTAAAGATAATAACCTTGAAGAAGTATTTAATCAGTTGGATTAGAATCTTTCCAATGTGGGCTTTGGTTCGCACCACGAGTTGGGTGAACCTCATTAAAGCCTTGATATTCTGGTGTACCAAATGCATTAGTTTCAACACCGGCCATTTCATCCCAGTAATTTTTGAAATCCTTTACGGTACCTTTGTAGTGTCTGATTTTCTTTAAGTCAGATCTTTCTTGTTCTTTAGGAGTTTCCATTACTTACCAAATTTTTGTTTGAGTTTATGAATTTCAGTTTGTACCTTTAAACCTTCAAGGTCAATTTTATCCATTTTAATTTTAAGTTCATATAAAGCAATTGCATAGTTATCACCACGATCTTGTGCGGCTCTATATCTTTGGATATTTTCTTGCTCTCTTTTCTTTAGTCTTGCCGCGGCTGCATTAGGATCAAATTCATAATCCGATGCTTCATTTAAATAATTACTAAACTTAGGTATCATTATACTTTATAGTTTTTAAGAAGGTCTTTTAACTCTACAATATCAGCAGGGTTTAATTGTACATAGTTTCTTCCTACATTAATTTGCATACATTTTCTACCTAGTCCAAATGACTCAACATCTCTAGGTCCTACAAATGTAGTTACTAATGCATTGGCATCACCTTTAACACCAGCTTGGTTCCAGGAACCTATATCAGTTCCTTCATTAATAGTAGATTCAGACATAGCAGAATAATTTTCACATGCTTCATCTATCTTATCATTAATATGTTTCTTTGCTTCTTTAATGTATGCCTCAGATGTATGATCCGGGTTATCATTAGTTTCATAACTGTTAGCTTGTTCTGCTACATGATTTCCGAGAGTTTCAACGGGACCAACGATTGCATCCATGCTATATCCTGTATCCTTATAACCTCCTCCTAGAGCAAACTGTGCAGCATAGTTAGGGGCAAATCCTACAGGAACGAAATCTTCAAATAAAGGTACTTTTGCCATTTTAATTTTGTTATTTGATTATATATTCATGAAACTAAGTCGTAAAATAACATATAAAAATAAACAACCTATTATGAAAGATTTTTACAGAACATCCGCAGGTAGAAGATTCTTTGAACAAGATGTACCTGCATTGGTTGAAGCATTGCAAAAAATATCTACTCAATTAGAAAGATCCAATGAATTAGCTGAAAAGAAAAGAAGAGTAGATGAAAAATTAAAAAAGCTTCAAATTAGAAATGTCAGCGAAAAAGAATAAAGATATTACCTACGATCAATTCTTAACTCATTTAAACAAAGGCAAAAAAGGTTATATGAAAAAACCTAGATCATGGCAAAAGATCTGGTTTTGGTGGGAAGATAAAGATTGCTGGTTTTTAAATAAAGCATATGATAAGAGAAAGGATGGAAAGGTTGAACCTGAGGAATCGGTTTGGATTACTGCAAAAGATATGCACCACCACTGCGGACACCTTGAGAGACAAGGTTACAAATATTTTAAAGATGAATAATTTACTTCTTGCATTTATACTTTTCTTTATGGGCCAAAGCTTAATTTGGTTTCAATCAAACGGTCAATTTGTATGGCCTTGGTTTAAAGAAAACCCGTGGACCGTATCAATTATTTTTGGTACCTTTGCAAGTTATCTTTTTATACAAGGTACTTCTGCGGTAGTCACTCACTTTGATGGTTTACTATGGCCTGGTAGATTTATAGGATTTTCTAGTGGGATAGTTGTATTTGCTATTTGTACTTATGCCTTTTTAGGTGAAGGGATAAACTTAAAAACAGTCGTATCACTATTTTTGGCTAGCGCATTAGTTTGTGTGCAAGTATTTTGGAAATGAAAGACCCTTATCAAATATTAGGTTTAGATAAAAATGCAACAGATGCAGAAGTAAAGAAAGCATATCGTAAACTTGCAAAAGAACACCACCCTGATAGAGGAGGTGATGAAAGCAGGTTTAAAGATATTGCAGAAGCATATGACATATTAACTGACCCTAAGAAAAAGGCTAAACTCAATAGTAATCCTTTCGGTCAATTTGATGAATCTTTCTTTGAAGATTTTGTAAAACATGGAGGTCCAGGATTTTCTGGTATGTTTAACCAAAGGTATGGTTTTAGCGGTAGAGGAGGAAATGTTAATGCACAAGTCTATATTACCTTAGAGGAAGCATACTTAGGCAGCAAAAGAGAAATACGTGTAGGGCAAAAAATCGTTAGTGTTGATATTAGGCCTGGTGTTAAGCCTGGCCAAAAAATGAGACTAAAGGGCTTAGGGCAAAGAGGAATGACCGAAGAACAAAACGGTGATCTTATTTTAGAGATATTAATACAAGATGATCCTAACTTTTACTTAGACCAAAAAGGGTTACATACAATAAAGCATGTAGATTTATATGAGGCATTACTAGGAGGTAAAGGTGAAGTAAAAGTATTTGATAAAACGATAAGTTACACTATTCCTAAGTGTGTGAGAAATGGAACTATGCTTAGGATTAAAGGAAAAGGGTTTCCTAGTTACCATAATCCTAGTATATGTGGAGATTTCTTTGTTAACATATTAGTTGATTTACCTACAGAGTTAACAGAAGAACAGGAAGATTTAGTTAAGAAAATAAAGGAATTGAATAATGGACTTTGATAATGAAGAATTTATGAAAAGGCTATTGGACCAATTGGAAAATACCAGCTGGGATCAATATATGAATCTATGTTATAATGTTATAACCATGTTTCCTGATCAGGTTTTGCATTATGATGAAAAAACTGCAAAGCATAAAATACAAAGCCTAGATAGAATTCTTACATACTTTGAGGAGAAAGAAGACTTTGAAAAGTGTGCTAAGATTAAAGAGATTCAGGATCACCTTAAAAATTGTTAATAACTTTTAGAAAAAAGTCCTAGAAAAATTTTCAATTCCCAATTATTTGTATTATATTTATAATATACAAATTTAAACGGAATATGACTGAATACACAAATCTTAATTATCTGCAATCTTTCCTGGATGAAATGCGTTCATCTTCTTCAGGGAATCATAAAATTGCAACCCTCAAAAAATATGCTGACAACTCCGAGGAGAATGAAGATAGAGAATTCCTTCAAAAAGTTTTCTTCTATACTTACAATCCGTACTACAAGTACAATGTTACTCCAAAGAACTGCAGGAAGAATTCAGATCTTGTAGGTCATCCTAATACTTACGGTAGCATCTTTACCTTATTGGATGATCTTAGAAACCGGGTCTGTACTGGTCACTCTGCAATCGCTAATGTAAACCGCTTTATTCAGGAATGGCCACAATGGGAGACCATCATTTATTCAATTCTTAACCGAGATCTGAATATGGGATGTGGCACTACCTCTATCAATAAGGCAATCCACCCAGATCTTATTCCTACTTTTAAGGTGGCTTTGGCAAATGCCTACAATCCTAAAAGGGTAGATTTCCAAAGTGGAGAATGGTACGGTTCCAGAAAATTGGACGGTGTCCGTTGTATCTGCCGTAAGGAAATGAACACGGTTACCTTCTTCTCAAGGAATGGTAAAGAATTTGAAACTCTAGGTAAGCTTGCCGATGAAATTTCTAAGATA
>Ga0213859_10000516_pt1 | contig 17744 bp, 8 predicted proteins | sample PICome_2_FD_160133 | JGI IMG/M metagenome (GOLD analysis project Ga0213859, IMG submission 160133) | Coastal seawater microbial communities near Pivers Island, North Carolina, United States - PICO304 | ecosystem: Environmental > Aquatic > Marine > Coastal | place: USA: North Carolina | collected... | reverse complement strand
CATCATTAAATAGCATTTTAGACTTTTCTCTGTCTTCTAATGCGTTTTCATATATTTCTTTCCAGAGCATCTTTTTTTTATCTTCTAAAGAGTCAATATTATCCAAAATGTCAGCAAAATTTTTAATACTATTCTCTTTTTTTTCGTTTTTTTCGACTTTGTCTAAAACTTTTTCTAAATTATCACTCATAATAAATTACCTCGTATTAGAATATATCAAACATTTTGTCTGGTCCAGCAACTTTTCTGTAAATTTTTCTTATATTAGACAAGGAAGAACTCAACTCTGTACTATTTAAACCAGATATTTCTCTAAGATACACGAATATTGCACGTTTATTAAAAAATTCAAGCTCATCAATACTACTAAAAACTTTTTTTATAGCAAAACAGCATCTAATGTCTCTATCGTCTTTTAAATGCCCTTCAATATAATCAATCATTTCAAGCATTTTTTGGTATTTTTCTTGCTTTTCTAAAAGTAATAAGTCAGGATCAATATATTCTTTGTCATAAAGTTCAGCCTTTTCTACAGATGACAAGCTAGTCTCGTCATCGATATACGCGCTTCTTCGTTGATGTTTCAAAAGCCTTCTAGACTGAATTGTTAGCCAGTTTTTTGCGACAACATTAAAATAAGAAAAAGCTTTAGAGTTCTTTTCAGAATTCCATTTATGTATTGTTTCGAATAAGAATGTAACGCAGTCTGATTTTAAATGTTCAATATCTTCATTTGAAGATTTAAAGCCGTAAACAGAGACAAGGCTCTTTACTAATTCAGCAAATGCTGGATATATGCTACTTTCGTATATTTTGCTTTTTTCTTTGAGACAGTCAGACTTTTGATATTCTATTATTTTTTCTTGAACAGACATGTCAAAATAATAGTTTTTTTTCTTTTTCTTTCTTCCTTTTCCTTTTTTTGTTTTTTCGCTGTCGTCTGACTTTTGTGGCGTACTTGCGTTATCAACTAACCTTTTTCTCTTTGCAACTATTTCTTTTATCCTAGCTTTGCTAAGTGTTTTTTGACTCTTCTCTGTTTTCAATGCTAACCTCTTCGTCTAAAGTATTTTTATCTTCAACAAGCTGGTTAGCAATATAAAGTAATACGTCTCGAGTTTCTTGTACTTCTTTTATAGCATTTTTTACTTCTGTATTATTATAAAAAATAGGTATTTCTAAGATTTTACTTAGATTGTTATACTTTTCATCGATAATGTCTAAAGAATCTTCAATTACTTCTTGCATTCTAATAATAATCATTGCAAATTTAATGCAATAATAAATAGATACTAGCAATAAGAAAAAAAGTGCAATCAAAGCATAAAACATTAATATTACCTGCCAAATTGTTTACTGTAAATATTTATTATTGCATTTTTACAGTAATTGTTTATAATAACTTTTTTCTGCTCTTCGATTTCTTGAAGACTTATTTGATTATTGATCACAAGACTTAACTTTTTCTGAAAATCTTCAGGTACAAATTCAGCCCATTTTGAGCCTTTTACCCATATGTTTGAATACTCATGAAGCTGTGTGTTTTCTTTATTTAACAAAGTGTAAGGTATGTCAACTAAATTATAATCAACTTTAAGAAAGCATTCTAAAAACTCAGTATACGCAGACCAGTTTGTTGCTATTACAGGAAGTCCTAATGCACCAGCTTCTAGAGTAGTCAAACCAAAACCTTCACCTCTTGTTCCTGTTGCTAAAGCTTTAACTTTTTTATGTGAATATAGCGACTTAAGCTCTTGGTTTTTCATGTTTCCATGGAGTATATAAACAGGAGGAACATTAGAAATTTCAGATTTAAGAATATTAATAAATGCTGATATATACTTTTTTATTTTAATAAAATCTAAATAAGAGTTGTTTTCCATAGAAACTTTTAATATGACACCCCAATCTTTTTTATTTGACGAAGAAATTGTCTCGATAGTCTGTTTAAGCGTATTAATAAAGTTTTTTCTATCTAAATCTGGATGTAATTGTGTCAATTGTCCTATAATTAGGACGTTGTTCTCTGTTTTTATACTATCAAATATTTGCATATTACTATTGCTTTCGTCTAAAAAGCAATCTGGAAACCACTCTGGTATCACTTCGACATTATCTTTTGTGTTTGAAACATAGTGTTTTTTAGCATTTTGTATAGAAGCTTTTGCGTGATGTGAAGGAACAATTACTTTTCTCATAGAGCTAATTTTATCTAGCCACTTTTCGCAACACATTGTTGTTTCAATTCCAGCAAAAAATCCAATATTTTTTCTTGCTAATGAAATATCCCATTCACTTGGAAAAGAAACCTGATATGATACATCAAATTTATTTTTTTGTGATTCCTTAATTTCGTTTAATTCTTGCTCTGAAATGTAGTTTTTTGTTATAAATTCAAATAAATCTTCGTCAATGTGTTCTCTACCTACGCTCCACGTAGAATTTCCCCAATTAGTTACGTTACAATAAATTTCATCTGTTAGATGGACATGTTGCATTGCTTCTAATACTTGTCTTGCATGATTTCCATAGCCTGAAATACTTAAAAGCGGTCCTGTTACTAATATTTTCATTAAACTACCTCCTCTAATCTAACTCTTCGATAGTTTTCTTTCCAAGAAGATAAAGTCTTAGCAATTGAACGATCCCAATCAGTAATCATTTTTTCATAAGAAAATGTATCAAGTGCATATTTTTTAGCTTTTTGTCCAATTTTATTGATTGCTTGATCACTCATACAATACATTCCCATGATTGCTGCAGCAACTTCACCTACGTCAACAATATCTTCATTTAAATAAGGTACTGCCTGTGAACCAGAAAGCATTGTAGTTGTGGGCTTTAAAGCTATTCCATTTACTTCAAATGTCTTTTTATCAATTAACTGTCTGATTAAGCCACCTGTTAATGTTGCAACAATAGGCGTGCCTGTCATCATTGCCTCGAGCGTAGAAAGCCCAAAACCTTCAGAATGAGCAATATTTAAATGTATGTCTGATATGTTGTGAATTATATTGATTTTATCATGCTCTACAATCTGATCAGAAAATCTTACGTTGTTTAAAATGTTTAGCTCTTTTGCAATTTCTACTAAGTTATAACCTTGAGGGTCATAAGGATCAGTATGCATTAAAAGAATTGGTTCTTTTGTTTTAAAAACTCTATTGTCGTTTAGATTTTGCAAAAAGATTTGCCAAGATTTTAAAACATCTGCAGGTCGTTTTCTTCTAATATTTCTATTAACCCATGAGCAAACAAACATATTATCAAAATTTGGGCCTAAAATCTTTTCTTTATGAAACTTAATTTCTTCATCTTTCATTTGGTAAAACAAGCTGCTATCAAAGCTGTGTGGAATGTATTCTAGTTTATTCTCTGTTGTGACTTCTTTGCATAACGAATATGTTAACTCAGAAATGCAATTAATGTGATCTACACAGTCATATATTTCTTTGTTAAATTTTGGTGCAGGTCTATTATCCCATACATGCCACCACATTATTGGGCAAACTTGATGTATTTCGTCTTCCATTTCAAAAATATGACCAAAAAATCTTGAATCAGAAAAAATAATCATAGCATCTGGTTCATACGAAACAAGCATTGATCTAATTGTATCTTTGTCGCCGAAGCCGTTTATTGGTATAATTTTAAAATCTTCATTTACAGTCTGCGTTGAATAGTCATCATGATAAACTGCAGCGCCAAGTTGAACAACTTCGTATTTTCCAGTTTCAATTAAACCTTGCACTAAATAATTTGATTGGACTGCAACACCAGTGCTAGTCTTTGCGTGATCTGAAATCAGTAATAATTTTGTTTTCTCTTTCAACTAAATTTCTCCTATTTGCAGTGTTGAGTATCTTTAAATTCACAAAACATACATGAGTCTCTATTTTTTAAGTAGAATTTCTTTTCTACAGTTTTTATCATGCTTCTTACAAGTTTGTTTGATTTTTCTAAATTTTTAGGACCGCTGGAAACCTTAATCAATTGACATGACTTTCCAACTGTTTTAACTTTTTTTAACAAAACAAATCCACATTGAATGTCTTTCATTGGAATATTATTTTTTTCACCCCAATAGTTTTTATATAAAATTACTTGTGCTTGAGTGTTAAAATCTCGTTGTTTGTCTAGAGACCAACCTCTACCACTAGATGTTTTCCAGTCAAGAACCCAGTACTTATATTTGTCTTTGTAAGGTATTTTAATAATACAATCGATATAACCTTTAAACTTTGTAGAAATGTCTGGGATTGCTTCGTATAAAGGCTCTTCAGCAGATACAATTTCCCATTGCGGAAACGTTTCTTCCAAAAAGTCTGGAACAGATCTTATGCTCGTTTCTGCCCATTGCAACCAATCTTTAAGTTTATTGTGCTTGTATTTCCAGCCTTGAAGGTCAGCTCTTTGAGACTGTAATTGAATGTAGTCTTCAGCATCAAAGCCGTGTTCATCCCATGCTTCTTTAATTTTCTTTTGTGCTTCTTCTATTTTAAGTTCTTTTGTCTTAAGATAATGCTCGCATGCATCATGGATTATAGTACCATAATGTAAATGCGGGCTCTCTTCAAATGTAGATAACTTATCGATATATAATAATTTATGACGCCATGGACATTCTTTCCATTGGCGAACTTCTGAGTAAGAGACATGCTCTTTTAATAAACCAGTCATAATATGACCTCACTTTCAATAAATAGTATAGTAAAAGTGAGGTCAATTTATAAAAATATTTATTGTTTAGCGTTTGCGCACCAAAATATACAAAAAGTTTTTAAATTATGTGCATTATCTGCTTATCTGCTCTTGGTTAGTTGAAATGCTGCCATTCTGATATGTACTGCCTTTGTTTCTTCTGCTTTTATTTATTTCATATATTAGTAATATTATTACAGCTCAACCAAAAATAAAAAACCCAGCATAAAACTGGGTTTAAATTAAGGCATATTACTGGCCTAGTTATAGACCAATTTTAGCATTAACTATTAAGCTACTGAAGTAAATGTGCAACCGTTGTTGCCAATACAGTACCATTGAGAGTCAATATATTGAAGCGTGCACGCTTGACCTTGGGCAGAAAGAGTTATTGTAGCAGAAGAATCTCCGGCTTCTAACCAAGCAGCATTTGTAACTGTAACAACCATGTTTCCACCGCCATGAGACTTCATAGCAAGCACTTTAATTTGACCTTCAGAAGCACCTGTAGCTGCAAGAGTTGATGTTTCACCGCCTGCGCCTGTGCTGTAATATGTTGCATGAGTAGTTAAAGGAGTAGCAACGCCATCACTACCTGCAGCAGAATCATTAAGGTAAATCTGTCCTAATTCTAAATTAGCAGGAGCTGAATCTACATTGTCATCTTCTGAACCAAATTCAAAAACGCTTGTAGCAATATTTGGAGCTTTCATGTTTTCCCAAAGTCTAAATCTTGACTCTGACTGATCATATATAAGTCCTAAGAAGTCATCATCACTTCCTCCACCTCTTTCTGCATATAAACCAATATCTTTGTCTCCATTACCACCAGAAGAAATTAATATTAAAGGATCAGCAATAGTCAACTCAGTACCTGATGACGTTAACAGTCCATTTATTGTAAGACTAGACAAAGTAGTTGCTCCAGCTGAGAGTGAGCTACCAAAAGTTACTGAAGAACCAACAATCAAAGTCCCAGCTACTGAAGTGTTTCCATTGCTTGCAGTAACAACAAATTTGTTTGAGTTAACAGCTAGATTACCTGATATAGCAACTGCATCAGCAAATGTTGCAAGTTGTGTTGAATCTAAACGAAGTGCTTCGGTCAAGCTTGTACCGTCATGAGTAGAGAAGATTAAATCACCCTTAGTATCATCAGCTGTTCCATCATGAGATGCTTGAATTTGTGCTAGAGATACATCAGCGTGATCTTCAAAGATGATCTTGGTCTCAGCACCACCATCAGTATTCTCAGCAGTAGAGTTCTTAAGAGTAAGATAAGGTGAAGCACCTTCAATCTGAAGCATTGTTCCTGCCTCAGCAACACCGATACCAACATTACCATTAGTGCCGTCTACAACAAGTGCGTTTTCTCGACCACTACCTTCAACTCTAAAGTCCTTATCAGCACCACCCTCATTGATTACAACATTTCCAAGTAGACTTACGTCAGTAGATGCAGAAGTCTCAAAAGCAGCAGATCCAATTGATGTCTTGTCTGAACCATCAGTAGTGTCGATTACAAAGTGACTGATTGGTGAGGCGTCATTGTCTACAATCTTAAATGCGCTTCCAGCACCAGCTTGCTTAATGTTGACTGTGATCGTATTTGCATCATCTGCTGTGATACTATCAAGAGCAATGTCAGTTACATTTGAAATCCCACTATCAGTCATATCAAGACCATTAGCAACTGTTACTGAGCCTGCAAAACTTGCATTTGTAGAGGTTGCTGTATCGTGTGCTGTCAGTGTAAGAACATCGGTGTAATTAGCATCGGATGCATTTTGACCACTCATAGTCAACGTTCTTGTCTCTGAGTCAGCTGCTACTAGTTTCCAACCATCACCGTTATCATCACCTTGATCAGCAACAAGGTTAAGTGTAGCTGCACCGCCCTCTGCACCCTTGATAGTTGCTAATGCGCCATTAACAGTAAGATCGCCTGAAAGTACTGTAGATGCTTCGGTAATTGTAAGTGTATCAGCATCAGTATTAACAATTGTTGCACCGTTTCCAAATTCAATATCATTTCCTGACACAGTAAGATCACCGACAACAGCTAGATCTCCAGCAACTGTCAAGTCGTCATGTGATCTTGATATTTCACGCCATTTTGATCCATCATATACCAACACAATTGTTGCATCTGTTGTATCTAAGCTAAAGTCTCCTCTTAACTCAAGATTGCCACCTGTAGCACTATCTTTAAGCACGACAGTTCTATCTGTATGAGCAGCTTGTAATATTAAAATTGTTCCGCCAAATGCATGAGCACCGTCTATTTTTATTAAATCATCTGATGCTGCATTTTCAAATGTATCTAAAGTATGATATGATTTATCAATTGTAACTTCACCGTCTGTGTCTAAAGTTAATTCACTTTTTCGAAGTTGTAATGAATCTCGTATAGATACGTCGCCTAAAACTTGGAATAATTCTTTAGTCAGACTTAAAGTTGTAGGTCCATCAGAAAGAATTGCGCCTCGATTAAACTCTAAATTTTTGTCATTTAAAAGTAGTAAACTATCACCGTCAATTTGAAGAATATCAGTTCCGTCAACGTGGAAAACAAATTTACCTGCATCAGCTGTAGTTGAAGCAGTTGTAGTCTTAAACTCAACGCTAGCTAGAGTTTGAGCTCCATCATCGTAGTTTGCTACAATTTCGAGATCATTAGTATTAGATGAGCCTAATGAAAGTGAAGGATCTCCACCATCGGTTGCGTCATATATTGTAACGTCAGGAGAAACTATAGCTAAAGCGTTACCAGAATTTGTCGTTCCAATTCCTGTTAGCGCAGGTGCTGAATTTGAAGTTAGGACAGTTGTTCCATTAATGCTAAAGTGTTTGCCACTAGCAAGATCTAGATGTTCAGAAGAAGTCCAAGAATCTGTATTGTCAACCCAGTTAAATGTCTTGTCAGATGTACCTTTAAGTGTAATACCACCGCCGTCTGCAGTTACGTCTGTTGCACCACCTACAGTGAAAGTAATACTACCAGATGTTGCGTGATTTACATCTAAAGTAATTTGTGTCTCGCTGTCGACAGAAGAAATTTTAGCAGAGTCGCCAAAAGCTCCATCTCCAGCAGACTTTGTAACAGTAGCGCCAACAAGGAAACCAGTTGTTGAAGATACAGAAACTGTAGCTTCGCCTGCAACAAGATCAGATGTTGCTTGTACATCTGTTTGAGATGAAACTGCTCCGAGCTCAATATTCTTATCATCAACGGAAACTGTTTGTGAATTAATTGATGTTGTTGTTCCGTTTACTGTTAAGTTTCCACTAATTATGGCATCAGATGAAACTGTTAAATCATTAGCAACAACCACTGTTGAAGTTGCACCACCGAGAGTAAGATTATTATTAGCAATTGACGCACCAATATTTGCATCACCAGCATCAAAGTCTAAATCATTACCACTAACTGTAAGATCTCCTGCAACAGTAACATCAGTATTGCTAAGTGAAATAGCAACTTGGCCGCCGTTTGATTGAATATCATTTCCTTCAACTTTAAGGTCACCTGAAATAGTAGTTAAAGAAGCTAGACCATTGCCTAACGTAACATCAACTTCATTTGCAGCATCACCGTCTGCAAGAATCAAACCAGGTTTAGACGTTCCATTGTGAGAAGCAACCTTTAAAGAAAGTTTACCTCCTTCTTCGCCATCAGTTACATCAGCAGATTGCCCAACAATTTCAGCAAACTTAATTTCTTCTGTACCAGTATCATTATCAGCATAGAATTCGATTACACCTGCTATATCATTAGCTACACCTGCAGCATCACCTGTCTTGTCTTTAACAAGTTTAAGCTTTGAACCTGATTGATCAGCATTTGTATTCTTGAGATATAGTTGTGGATCACCGCCTCTAGATGACGTGACTTCAATTTTATCTGAGATTATAGAGACACCTTTGTCTGCTGTAGTTGTTTCAAGTTTAATGCCACCTGCTGCAGATTTTAGTTCGATTGAAGCTGCATCTGTTCCTACAGCATTTACAATTCTAATATCTTCTTCTGCTGCATCATCTGAAGGTGCAACTTTAACATAAGTAGTACTGTCTGAATTTCCTAATGTTAAATCTTTACCGTCAGCTACCTTTGCTGTGATACCACCCGCAGCTGATTGAAGTAAAATCGCATCATTCGCTGTACCTGCTGTATTAGTTAAAGACCACTTTTCATCAGCAACATCCCCACCATCTTGATCTCCACTAGGTGCAAAAGTCATTTCAACTGCATTAGCCTTACCTAGCTTAAGAGTTTTACCGTCTGCTAATGCTTTACCAATAAGCATAGAACCTGCAGTTGCATTAATATCAATAGCATCATCGCCTGTTCCTGTAGAAGATAGGATTAAGCTAGAGTCATGCGCGCCTGTTACAGCAATTGTTAAGTCTTCCTCATTAGCATTCGAATTCAAAGTAAAGTCAGATGACTCAGTTGCAGTAATGTTAACAGAACCATTATCACCTTGTGCTTCAATGTCGATACCACCTGCAGATGTAATTGTTAAAGCATTAGCAGCTTCAGAATTTGCAGCATCAATTGCAACAGTAACACCGTCTAAATCAATAGCTGCAGTTGTTGAGCCTAAAGTAAGTGTTCCTGATCCGTTTGGTGTTATACCAATTCCTGCATTATCAGCTGAAGTTGTAATGTCCATAGCAGCTGCTGAAGTAATGTCCATGCCGCCGGCTGAAGCAGTAACTTGAAGTGCATCTGCTGCTGTACCTGTTGAAGATAAAATAAGAGATGCATCGACAGCACCATCCATTGCAATTGTAAAGTCTCCCCCTTCTGTTGCAGTATGCTTAATATATGATGGGTCGCCTGCAGAGTCAATTGATAGCACGCCGGTCGTGACAGCTGAGATACCTTCTGTACCTGCATGTAATGATAGTTTTGAACCTCCAATGCTATCACCTGTGCTATTTCCGATAGTCACATCTTGATCTGCATTCATTGTTGCAATATCAACACTTCCGCTTACTATCGTACCAATAGCAACCTTTTTGCCACCTGCAGCGTCTAAAGTAATCCCACCCTCATCAGAAAGCAACTGGATTGAAGAAGCTCCTGTTCCTTGATCTGCATGCACCTTAATCGTTTCATTATCGCCACCATTAGCGTGAAGGTAAATAGCTTCTGCAGCATCGCTTGTAGAAGTAATTCTAATTTCTTGATTACTGTCTATAGTCAAGTCTTGACCAGCAGCTGCTCCTGCAACTTCAATGTGCATTCCGCCTCTTGAAGTTTTTAATTGAAGCGCATCTGCACCGTTTCCTGCAGAAGATAAAACAAGTGAAGAGTCTGTAAGTCTCTTTGCTGTACCTGTTCCTGCACCGTCACCTGTCGCAGTAAATTCTGTTCCTACATTACTATCATCTGCACCAATTGCAGTAAAGTCTGTATTTCCGGCAGATGTAATTATATAAGTTACGCCAGCCTCAAAAGATCCTGCTGTAGTATCGTCACTATCTGATAGTGCAACTGTTAGGTGGTCTGTATCAGCTAGCGGTGTTACTGTTACATTTGAAGCTTTTACGCCGTCAACAGAGAAACCTCCCGCTAAAGCGTCTAAAGCAACAGCATCTGAGTCTGTCGATGTCTCAGAAGTCATAGCTATCTTGCCGGCAGCTGGAGAAGCAACATGCTGTGTGTCACTTCTGAATTGTAGCTGCATACCGGCATTTATTAGAAGTCCATTATCTTGAACGTGTGTTAACGTAACGTCTGAGTCATTACCAAATATAATCTGTGATTCGTCAGCAAGATATAGGTCGCTCCATTCTTTACTCATCGATCCTAGAGATGCTCCATCTGCTGTTTGTGGTAAAACATCACCTTTAAATGAAACAGCAGCGCCAGAAACTGTGTCACCAATATCCATTACTTGAGTTTGTGTGCCTTCTATTATAGTTCTAAAGATAAGTGCACCATCTTCTTCTGTATTGGTTGGATCTTTAACTCTAGCTGAAACTGCTGCATATGTTAATTCGTCTCCTGCGCTATCATCTGCATTCATCCACAAACCACCGATATAGTCGTCTGCAGCAGGTGTTGTGCTTTCAACGTAAGATACAATGCTACCTAACGCATCAGCATGGTCAAGTGATCCTTCACCATAATTTGCAGATGCCAAACTTAGTCTTAAACCCTTGTCAGCTGAGTGTGTTAATAGAACATCTTGATCATTACCAAACTTAACCATACCTCCATCAGCAAGATATAGGTCACTCCACTCTTTGCTGTCTGAACCTAGTGAAGCACTGTCTGATTCTTGTGGCAAAACATCACCTAAGAATGAAGCAGCAGATCCAGAAACTGTATCTCCAATATCAAACACTGTGTTTTCAGTACCATCAATTACAGTTCTAAAGATAAGAGCGCCATCTTCAGTGTCAGTTGTTGCGTCTTTAATTCTTCCTAAAATTGACGCATAAGTCTTTTCAGCATAAGTATCTGACTCTCCTTCATCGTTTAAGTTATTAGCATTTAACCATAACCCACCTATATAATCACCGTCAGCTGCAGAAGTACTGTCTACGTAAGAAACAATGCTTCCTAAAGCAGAGCTATGTAATAATGATCCAGCACCATAATTAGCTTCTTTTAGTGACAGTCTCAAGCCCTTGTCCTCTGAATGTGTTAATAACACATCTTGATCAGCACCAAACTGAACTGATCCACCGTCTTTAAGATATAGATCACTCCATTCAGCGTCTGCTGATCCTAGTCCACCTGTTCCAGCAGTTCCAGGCTCCAAATGACCGACAACCAAAGTTGCTGCAGCATATCCACTTCCTGCTTTATTTACAGTTGTTGTTGGATCAACAATTAAGCTTCTAAATAGATGAAATTTATCATCATCAGTATCTCTAAACATACCTACATGTTCAATTGCTGTTGCTGTACCTGTTCCTGCACCTGCTCCAGTTGCAACAAACTCTGTGCCTACAACACTATCAGCTGCACCAACTTCAGTAAAGTCTGTGTTACCTGCAGTTGCAATCACATAAGTTGCACCAGTTACAAAGCTACCTGCATCTGTTGCTGCTGATGCAGCGTGTCGTCCGTAAAAACCTACGTCTAGCGCGTCTGCAACATTTCCTTTTGCTAGTTTAATTAACGGATCTTCTACAAGTAAATTTGTAGTTTCAAATGTAGTAGTTGATCCTTCAACTGTTAAATTTCCTGCGACAGTTACATTATCTGTGACAGTAATTCCGTCGACAAATAAATTTCTCCATCTCAATGATGTAGTACCTAAATCGTGTGTACTATCAACATCTGGCTTAAGTGCTGACATATTTTATTCCTTTCATGTCTCTTGTTGTGGGTCTTATGATTTTTTGACTAACCACAAAGCTATTGATTATAATTATTATTAAGTATTTGTATTTTGTTTGTTAATTTTACTTATTTGACTTTGCCCAAAAAAAATCTGGAACTTCTCCAAATATGTTGGACACTTTTTTTTTATTTTTTTCTGTATTGACTAACAAATAACCTTCAGAAAGTTTTGAAAGTGTATACTCAATATTGCAAGGAAAAGGCTTTTCTCCTTCTTTTTTAAGCCATATACATTGATTTTTTAAAGAATCACTTCTTTTTTTGTTAGCAGACTCTAAAAATTCTTTCCCTTTTTCTTCCCAAAATTTTTTCATAGAATCAGATATGGGCTTATTTTTCATTTAGTTAAACTTTCTAATCTTATAAATGTATTTTTACATAAAACTTTAAAAAGTTAAACAGAAGTTAAAAATTGTTCATTAAGGAGTATTTTCGTTAGCACCGGTAAATACTGTGTCATACATGTTTGTTGTAAGCTCATCTTGTGTAGTATTAAGAGCAACTTCAAAGTGTCTATCTGATGATTGGAACGAAGTAGAGCCATAGAATATGATATCAGATCCACCCTCAGTATGTAATTGTCCTAAATCAAATGCAAAAGGCCCGAAATGTGATCTGATTAGTGGTGAAGAGTCAAATATTACGTCTCTATTGTAGTCATCGTTAGCGTGATTATTATCTGCAGAGTCAGTTAAGAAAATACCACCGTGACGACCTAGCTTTCCATCAACATAAGCTTTAACACTTTGTTGCGTTACAAGTGATGTTGCAGAGTCAGAAGACATGGTGTCTTCGTCTAATATATCAATTGCTGATGGTGTTGCTGCATCTCCTGATGTATTACCTATGACCTTCATATTGTCAAGGTTAGCTAGTTTAGCTAGCGTTACACCTGAATCTTTAACTTCAACTTTCCCTGCATCATCACCATTAGCTATAATGCCAATTGTTGAATCATCATAATTAAGAGAAACTTGACCACTTGAAGCTGATAATCCAGTACTGGTAATTCCAGTTATAAAGTCAGCAATTGTTTCTCTTCTAGTTAAATTAGTAGTTTCAACTCCTTCGTTATCTGTATATGATGCATCTAAAATTACAATGCTATCTGAAGCAACAGCAACTTCAGCTTCTGCAATTTCAGAAATGTCTAAAGATATTGAACCATCAGTAATATCGATGCCAGACCCGCCACTAAAATGTGCTCTTGTCTCTGCAGCACTTGGTCCAGTATATGTTATAACTCCTGTTCCGCTGTTGTAAGCTAATGAACCGTCTCCGCCTGCATCTGTTACGGAAACTGATTCTCTTGCTCTTGCAGTCGTATGATATAAGTTACTTGAACCTTCAGCAATATCATCTGTGTCATGATTTGATACATCAGAAACCGTACCTGTTACGGCGCCTGTTAAATCAGCTGATACTGTATTAAATGTGACGTCTGAGTCTGTAGCTACAGCTTGCCCTATAGAAACTGCGCCATCTGTAATTGTAACGCCAGTCCCGCCACTAAAATGTGCTCTAGTTTCTGCAGCACTTGGTCCAGTATATGTTATAACACCAGTTCCGTTATTGTAAGCTAACGATCCATCCCCACCTGCATCTGTTACAGAAACTGCTTCTCTTGCTCTTGCTGTCGTATGATATAAGTTACTTGAACCCTCTGAAACATCATCTGTATCATGATTAGCCAAGCTAGAAACTGTTCCTGTTACATTACCAGTCAAATCAGCTGAGACTGTGTTGAACGTGACGTCTGAGTCTGTAGCCACAGCTTGCCCTATAGCTACTTCACCATCTGTAATTGTAACCCCAGTCCCACCACTAAAATGCGCTCTAGTTTCTTCAGCACTTGGACCGGTATATGTTATAACTCCTGTTCCATTATTATAAGCTAACGATCCATCCCCGCCTGCATCTGTTATAGAAACTGCTCCTCTTGCTCTTGCATCAGTATAATATAAATTGCTTGAACCTTCTGCAACATCGTCTGTATCATGATTAGCTAAACTAGAAACTGTTCCTGTTACGGCGCCTGTTAAATCAGCTGAGACTGTGTTGAATGTAACGTCTGAGTCTGTAGCTACAGCTTGCCCTATAGCTACTTCACCATCTGTAATTGTAACTCCAGTTCCTGCACTAAAGTGTGCTCTTGTCTCTGCAGCACTTGGACCGGTATATGTTAATACTCCTGTTCCATTTACATATGTTAAAGATCCGTCTCCACCTGCATCTGTTACAGAAATTGCTCCTCTTGCTCTTGCATCAGTAAAATATAGATTTGTACCTTCAGCAAGATCAGCAGTGTCATGATTAGCTAGACTAGAGACTGTACCAGTTACGTTACCTTCAAGATCTGCGACCAAAGTTGCTTTTGAGTATCCTGCAGCTGCTGTATTTACTGTTGCTGTAGGTGCTACTTGTAAATCTTTAAATAACTTAAATTTGCCACCATCATCAGCATCTCTAAATAAACCAGCATATGAATCTTGAGAATTATCATCTGTTGAGTCATATAATCCGTAGAAACCGATATCAAGCGTATCTGAAGCATTATTGTCTTTTGCTAAAGATATTAAAGAATCTTGAACTGCTAGTGTTGATGTAGTTACTGTTGTTGAGTCACCATTAACTATTAAATTACCTGATATTGTTAGATTTCCTGCAGCAGTTAAGGTCTGTCCATTTGAACCTACTGAACTTAAACTACTTAGTGTAGTAATAGAAGTATGATTATTTATAAACGTAGCTACTCGCGACATTGCAGATTTTCTATTACTAGTTCCAGCACCCCCATCATCAACAATAATTAAGTCAGCGTCAACTAAATCAGCTCCAATATCCACACCATCATTTATGTCTAAAGCAGTAAGTGCAACTTTATTAGCTGTAGATATTGTTGCTAGTTTTGAGTCTGCAATAGCTGCATCTGCTGCAATTTCTGCGTTTGAAACATCAGATACTGCAATTGTCAAGGTATCAGTATCTGCTGCTGTAGTAAGCGCAATTGCATCACCTGCAGCTATTGTTAAAGTAGCCTCTGATGCACCTGCGACAATGTTAGCTTCTCCTGCTACAGCTATTGTAGAAAACGATTCTACAGCATCTACAATTGCGTTAACAGTTGTCCAAGAAAGAACGCCTTCACCATCAGTTGTTAAGATTTGATTTTGGTCTCCGTCATTAGTAGGCAATGTTAACGAATAAGAGCCAGTTAATTGTGCAGGTGCCTGTATTGATATACTTTTAACTGTAGCCGGCTCACCTTCAGCATTAGCATTTAATTCTTGTAAGACTAACGAACCCTGATTATCTAATGTTAATCCGCTAAACTCTGGACTGTCACCAGTACCTAGGCCTAAGCTAGTTCTAACAGTACTACCACTCTCATAAGAAAAAGTATCATCTGCGGTTGCAACAATAAACTTTCCGTCATCATCACCATTAGCTAATGGTGTTAAAGAATCTAATTGAGCTAACACACCGTCAACTGAAATTGTTAGATCTGCACTTTCTGATGCTGCTGGAAATGTTGTAATACCAGCACCTGCTGTTAAGCTTTGAACATAATTTCCAGTAGTATCTGTGCCTAATGCTACACTATTTTCTGCTATTGTTGCATTTAAAGTTACGTCACCATTACCATCAATATCAACGCTACCTGATAGATCCGTACCTAATGACAAAGTTATAGCTTGTGCCCATTTTGAAGCTGTTGAAGCATTTCCTGATAGTGTTGCTGTAATTGTTCCTGCAGCAAAGTCTCCGCTTGCATCTCTTAAGACAATTTTATCTGCTGTATTAGCTGCAGTTGCATCACTAACTTGTGAAGATACAATACTAATATCGACATTTGCGGCCGCAGTTAGTCTACCTTGTGCGTCTACAGTAAATTGAGCAACTGAGTCTGCATCTCCGTATTGTGCTGCTGTAACTGCTGTATTATTTAAATTAAAAGTTACTGCATCTCCTGTGTTTGTTGATGTAATACCTGTTCCGCCTAAAAGACTTAATGTATCAACAGCTAATGCTACTGGATTTGCATCACCACCGTCATCTGAAAGTATATTTAATGTTGTGGAAATTGCTGCTGTACCAGCCGCAGTTAGTCTACCTTGTGCGTCTACAGTGAATGTAGGAATTGCAGTTGCTGAGCCGTATGCACCTGCTGTTACTGCTGTATCATCTAAGTCTATTGTTATTGTATCGTCACTAACTGTTGTTGTAATGCCTGTGCCACCAGTAAAAGTTAACGTTCCTCCATTGTTGAAAGTATCATCATCACCTGCATCAGCTGAAAGCGTGAATGATGTGGAAATTGCTGCTGTACCAGCCGCAGTTAGTCTACCTTGTGCGTCTACAGTAAATGTCGCAATGTTTGTTGCATCTCCATAGCTGCCTGCTGTTACTGCTGTATCATCTAGATTAACTGTTAAAGTTTGTCCAGCACCTGATGTGCTTAATCCTGTACCACCTGATATTGTTAATACTTCGCTATCTAAATCAACTGAAAGTGCTCCACCTGCGTCTCCTTGAAAATCTAGATCTTGAGAAGTTAATTGTGAATCGACATAATCCTTTACAGCAGCAGAAGTCGGTAGAGTTGTATCATTGTCATTATTAGATATACCTTCACTTTCTAAAACAATTGTTGCTGCTGTAAAGCTTCCAACTGTTAAGTTAGTTGGTGCTGCTACGTCTCTTAAGCTATCGTTAAGTTTTTGGACTGCAGCAACAAGTGAATCGCCTGCTGCAATTATCGTATTGTTAGGAAGTGCGTCACCGTTAGGTAAAGTAAAGTCAGGCTTAGTAGCATCTGCATTGAAACCAAGTCGATCAGTTAAAAATGTCCCGTCAAGTGCAATTACTAGCTGGTTGTTAACTGTTGCTATATCTTTTATACCAGCGTCATTTACTAATAAGCTGCTGCCATTAGAGTTTTGTAAACTAGTCGCTTTTATAGTGACTGCATTTACTTCTTCCCATCTTGTTCCTGATATACCAATTTTTCCTTGGCTATCTGCTCTTGGTACTAAATTTCTCGTAGTCATATGATTATAATCCTAACTTAATTATTTTATTTCTTATATAACTATTTATTACGTTATTAAATTACAAAAAATACCTTAAATAATATTTACATTGATTATTTAGGCCTAATACATTCTTCTCCTGAAGCTTCATCGGTATATATTTCAAAAAACTCATCTGTAATATCACTTGAATTTCTTGTAGAAGGTGTATAAGCATTCATTGAACTCAATTCTTCAAGTATATCATGTAAAGTAATATCAGGATTTGCAAAATTCATTGAACCTGCGCTTAAGTTGATTGCAAACATTCCTGTGTCTAAAGTTCCATCAATAATACCATGAGGATAAAGATCTGCGTCACCGTTGTCATTTGTAGTTGAAGCTTCTGCCCATAATGAAGCAGTTGTTGCTTGAAAAACAGTGTCTGTATCATCAGCAGGTACCCATTTATAAACAGGATTGTTAACATCAGAATTATCAACCAGCGTCCATTTTAAAACTTGTCCTGCTGTTGGTGAATAATCTTCTCCAGCTGGATCTTCTCCTGAATGATCTGTTGTATCTACGTCTGATAGGCTGTTAATTGATGTAGAAAAACTTCCTTCACTTGTAGTATTATCATCAAAAGTAGTAGTTACTACATT
>Ga0213859_10000515_pt1 | contig 17750 bp, 15 predicted proteins | sample PICome_2_FD_160133 | JGI IMG/M metagenome (GOLD analysis project Ga0213859, IMG submission 160133) | Coastal seawater microbial communities near Pivers Island, North Carolina, United States - PICO304 | ecosystem: Environmental > Aquatic > Marine > Coastal | place: USA: North Carolina... | reverse complement strand
GAGGCCGAGCGACAGGTGTCTGGCAAGGACTCCGAGCTCAGTGGGCGCATCAAGCTGTCCTTACCCGCCGTGCCGGTTACGCATATTTCCGAGGCCGTCGCGGAATTTGCGATTCAGTACCCCCGTATTGAGTTGGATATCACCGTCAGCGACCATCCGGTGGATCTGGCGCGACGGGAGGCTGACATCGCGGTTCGGGGTATCCCAAAACACAAGCGCCCTCCCAAGGATATTGTCGGCATCAAACTGGGCCGAATTTCCATGGGCTACTACGTCCACAAAGAATTGCTGAGTGAGGCGTCACGCGGCCACCGCGAGCTGACCTGTATTCGCGCCTCGGGCCGGGCCCTGTCGCTGGGGGACCTGCCTGATCCAGATTCATTGGGCCTTAAAAGCCGACATTTGATTGACGGTATCACGCCCCGAACGGTGGCGGTCACCAACAAGTTGGGGGTGGCGGCATTACCCTGTTTTTTGGCGAGGCAGTATCCCGATCTCATATTGCTACCCGGCGTACCCTCAGCCCACTGGGGTCATACCTGGCTTCTGCACCACAAGGATCTCCGGCAATCCGCTCGCATCCGCGCACTGTTTAAACATCTCTCCGCGCTGGAAGACAAATGGCCGGGCGCCTGGGATACCAGTGGTGACATGGCGTCTCAGGCAAGGTGAGGCGTTTCACAAAGGCTTGACCCGCTCTCTGGCAGGCAGGATATTCGCTGCAGGACTAAATAGAGATCTGCGGTATGAATCCGAAGCCAGCAGAAATGAATCGCTCAACTGTGCATGCGCTCTCGCCAGCGCAGAGCTGTCGCGATCGGGGTCGACAATCTTTCATCTTCCACACCAAGCGACAGCTGGGGCAATTTGCCAGGACGGTATTGCAGGGTGAGTTCAATGAACCCTTCGAGTCGGGCGACGGGGAAATGGCGGCTGCCGATGCAACGGCGTTGATGTCCAAGCGTCCTGCCTTTGCGGCATGGAGCGCACTGAATATCGGCTCTCAGCAGCAGATGTGGCGGGCGTTGGGGGATATGATCAAGCGCCAGTCATCCTCATTGGCAGAGGCAGCCTCAGCGATTGATGCCTCGTCCGGTGCTGGCTCGTTGACACTGAATTCTGATCTGCCCATGCCCGCTTACTTCCAGTCGACGGCCTATCACGGCCAGCCCGGCGGATATTGCTTGGACCGCGGTGAGGATGACTGGTTGGCGGGCGCCTTGCAGGAGGCGGGCGGCACCCTGTACAGCAGAGGCGCGGGCACTGGCGCCAGAGATAGCAAAGGCCAGGCAGTGGTGCGATTTATCGAGCAAACTTTTCCTGATTTTCGGCCGGGCTCCATAGTCGATCTGGGGTGTGGGTATGGCGGGCAAACCGCAAACTACGCCTTAGCCTTCCCTGAAGCGCAGACCCATGGCGTTGATCTGGGTCCAGGGTTGTTGCGCTATGCACATTTGCGCGCCACGGCATTGGGATTACCGATTCATTATCGCCAAGCCTGTGCGAGTCAAACGGAATTCGCCGATGAGTCTGTCGATTTAGTGGTCAGTAATATCCTCCTGCATGAGATTCCTGCTGACCTGCTAGCTGACGTCATGCGCGAGAGCTATCGCATCGTCAAGCCCGGAGGGCTCGTTGTACATCAGGATGTGCCGACCCAGAAGCAGGACACGCCGGCTTTTCAGCAGTGGCTGTCCCAGTGGCAGGTTGCACACAACGATGAACCTTTTTGGCAGTCCTTTGCCGACACATCAGTACCTGAGGCGCTGATCGCTGCAGGGTTTGATGAGGCTGATACTTTTGAGGCGTATCAACCCCAGGTTGATGGTCCCTTGGTTTGGTATATGGCTGGTGCACGCAAATCATGACCGACAGTGAATCCCAGCAGGAAGGGGCGCAGCCTGCGGCCAAGCCCGTTTACTTTCATGACCCTGCCTTGCAGGCGCTCTACCAAATGGTGCTGGTATTGGGTGAGGAATTGGCGGCCACCAGAGAGCAACTTCACGCGCTGATTGCGTTGAGCGAAGACGGCGTGGTTCCCACAGCCGAAGCCATTGAGCGTTTTATACCTCGCGATGATTTCGACACCGAGCGCGCCGATTGGGTGGCGCGTTTGCTAGAGCCTCTCGAGCAGATCGCGAGGTCCCGGGAGTCATCGTGAGCGCTACTCCCAGCCCGATGCGCCTGTATTTCGGTTGGAGTCTGGGCACGCTCGCGATGTCGAGTCTACTCAATACGCAGACAGCCATGCTCATGGTGTATCTGATCAGTGCTGTGGGCGTTGCGCCCGCGCTGGCGGGCAGCCTGGTTTTTATCTCCAAGATTTATGACGGTGTGACCGACCCTTTAATGGGGATCATCAGTGACCGCACCAATAGTCGCTGGGGGCGCCGCAGACCTTATTTACTCGCGGGGGGCATCCTGGCGGCACTGAGTGTCATCGGTCTGTTCTCGGTGCATACCGTGACCTTTGTATCCACACAGGTCTGGATGCTTGCCATGTTGCTGGTAGCGGCGACGGCCTATACCGTTTTCAACGTGCCTTATATGTCGATGCCCGCAGAGATGGTGCAAGACCCTTACGAGCGCTCCAAGCTCATGTCATTTCGCGTTGCCTGGATCGCGGTGGGGACTTTTGTTGGGATCGCGCTTGCCCCGCGGTTGGTGGCCTATGCGCGGGACACGATGGGGGTACCGGAGGTCGAAGCGTTTTCCATGATGTCGCTGATCACTGCGGCGATTATTCTGGTCGCGTCTGTTGCCTGTTTTATCGCAACGCGGGATGCGGCTGCCACCGAGCGGACGCCAATGCGAGTGCCCTTTAAAGAGCAGGCGCGCTCGGCGCTTAGCAACCGACCCTTTCTCATCTTGCTCGGTATCAAATATCTGGGCCTTTATGCGCTATCCGCCACGGTGGCCACCAACATCTTTTTCGTGCGCCAGGTCATGCAGCAGTCCGAGGCCATCATGCTGTGGTACGGCCTCGCGTATATGGTTGGCACGCTGACGGCGATCACACCTTGGGTGCTGATTTCCAAACGCCTCAGCAAAGCGCATACGCTTGCGCTATCTGCTGCACTGGCCGCCTGCGTCAATCTGACCTGGCTCCTATCAGGCCCTGGCGAGCCGATTGCGCTTTATATGTTGCGCGCGTTTGTGTTGGCGGTGAGCAATGGGGGTATGTTGCTGATGGGTCAGAGCTTGCTGCCCGATGTCATGGAATACGACTACCGCAAAACCGGGCTGCGACGGGAAGGGCTTTACGCTGGGCTATACAGTTTTGTTGAGAAACTGGCCTTTGCCACCGCGCCGCTGACATTGGGGATACTGTTGTCGACAATGGGTTTTGTACCAGGTCTACCAAGGACGGCCACGCAACCGGAGTCGGCACTGCTGGCCATCACGCTTGCCATGGCTGTGATTCCGGCGGTCACCAATACGCTCAAAGTCCTGCTTGCTTTTCGATTTAAGCTCCCGGTGCACGAGGGCAATTGACACCTCACTTTTGCGGGGGATAGGCGCTCAACCGCCTGACTGGCTTGACAATCTCGACGCCAACCGCTATCAAAACACCTAAAGATATAATTAAAAGCCTTTTGGGCGGCGTACCCATCACCGCCTGAACACGCACGGGGAGCCCAATCATGCGAAATCACATGCGAAATCCGCTCACATTAGCCGTCGCCATGTCCATCATGGCAACAACTCACCTGCCTAGCGCTTGGGCTCAGGATGAAGAGCTCGCGCTGGAAGAGGTGGTGGTGACCGCCAGAAAACGGGAGGAAAACCTGCAGGAGGTGCCGTTATCGGTGACCGCCTTTGACGATAAAGCGCTCCAGGATTACCGCATGTTTTCACCTGAGGACATTGCCGGGTTCACGCCTGGGTTCTCCTTCGTTAACTCCTTTGGTCGAGACTCCGACCGACCGGTTATTCGCGGTATGTCAAACATCCTGGGTGCGCCCAATGCGTCCTTCTTTATCGATGGCGTATACGTGCCGGGAACGATCGCCTCCACCGAGCTGCAAATGTTGGAGCGCGTTGAAGTTATCAAAGGGCCGCAGGCGGCGCTTTATGGTCGTGCCACTTTTTCCGGTGCAATCAACTACGTGACCCGCCGCCCGACCAACGAGCTGGAGGGGCAGGTCACCGTCACTGTTGCCGAGCACAGCACCACCAACACCAACGCCTACGTGAGTGGTCCCATTGTTGAAGACTCGCTTTATTTTTACTTGGGTGCGGGTTTTAACGAGTACGGCGGTGAGTACAACAACACCATCAGCGGCGAAAAAGTAGGTGGAGAAGAGACTACGACTTTCACGGGTAAGTTGATGTGGACGCCTACTGACCGATTCGAGGCCACTCTTCGTGTCACTGTTCAGGAAGATGATGACGATCACATTGCTATGTGGTTGCAGGGCGCTGAGTACAACAACTGTTTACAGCCGGACGCTTCGCGCCCGTCTGCGCGCGGGTATTACTGCGGTACTGTGATGACCAACGATGAGGTCACATTGAGAACGGATTTTCTGCCCAACCCGGGTATTGAGCGGGATGTCATGCGAACTTCGCTCAATATGGACTGGGAGCTGGCGAACGGTTGGACGCTATCCAGTATTACCGGTTACCAGGAAACTGAAACCGATCGCAATATCGATGTGTCCTACGGCGGCTACGACGCGTTAGCGTATCTTGCTGCAGTTTATGCGCCTCCCTTCTTCGATCTGGCCGGTTCGTTCTGGCGGGTTCAGGCCGAGGAAGAGGAAACCCTCTCTCAGGAACTGCGACTGAGTTCATCGGCCGATCAGCGCCTGCGCTGGTCTGTGGGTGCTTACTGGTACGATTCAGACTTTGATCAAACGGTAGATGATCGCATTGCGCCGCTGACTTCTTATGAATATCTGCTTGACCCATCGCAATCCGAGCAGCGGCCTAATAGCTACCCAGAGCTGAGGACAACTGAGAACACGGCGATATTTGGTAGCTTGGAGTTCGATTTCACTGATTCCTTAACCGGCACGGTCGAGGTCCGCCACGCCACCGATAAGATCAAATCGACCTACTACGGTTACTTGCCTTTCTCCGCGGATACAACCTTCGAAGAGGAATTCGACAGTTTCACGCCACGTTTCACATTGACCTGGATAGCCAGCGACGAGACTACCGTGTACGGCAACATCTCGAAAGGCACAAAGCCCGGTGGATTCAATGACCCCGGTACGGATCAAGTTGCCTATGACGAGGAAGAAGCGTGGAACTTCGAGGTGGGTGTGAAAAAGCGCATTCTCGACGGTCGCGGTACATGGAATTCGTCTCAGTTCTTGATCGATTGGAGTGATCAGCAATTGACGTTTAACGCTCAGCGACCAGACGGCTCGCTGACGTCGTTTATTGACAACGTGGGTGAAACCTCTGTGACCGGATTTGAAACCGAGCTCAGTATGATGATCTCGCCCAACTGGGACCTGACTGCCAATTATTCCTATATCAACTCTGAAATCGATGAGTACATCACCTCTGATCAAGCGATTCTGATTGGCTGTAACGTGACTGCCGCTGATTACTATGACTGCATTCAAGCCAACGGATCGGTAGAGGGTAACCAAACGCCGCGGTCACCCAAGCATCAGGCTTCCCTGAGAACGATGTACACCATGCAGGCGGGAGCTGGAGAGTGGTTTATCGGTGGTGATATTCGTTACGAGGGTTCTAAGTACGCTCAGGTGCACAATTTTGCCGAGACCGGCGGACGCACCACTATTGGCGCACAGGCGGGTTATCGCACAGATCGTTGGCAAGTAACGGTATGGGGCAAGAACTTGACCGATGACGATACTGCCATGGACATCTTGCGATATATCGATACGCGCATGTACACCGGTGTCGGCGGTCCACCTTGCGCGGTGATTAGCCCCGCTTTTAACCAGTCAGCTAACTGCGGCCCCTTCTTTGCTCGAAACGCTAGCAACATTGGTGGCGGAGCGATAACGCCTCGCGGCTTCGGTATCAGCTTGCCGCGGGGTAGACAGATTGGTGCGACGGTTCAATTTAACTTTTAATCACATGTGAAGTTAGAAAAACCCGGGCATCGCCCGGGTTTTTTTTACGTTCTAGAGTCTGTGGCGCATTGCAACGCAAAGCCATGGGACGCTCAGTGATTCAACACCCCAAGCTTTCTAATGGGCGGCTTATTAAGGGCATGTATCGTGGCTTTTTCTTCAGTGAAGAAATCGGCTGCCTGGCGTGGACCATCCCGACCAATGCCCGATTCCTTGAAGCCCCCGAAGGGCGCGCGGAGATCCCGAGCCAAAGGGGTGTTGATCCATAAGGTGCCGGCGTCAACGCGCCGCTGGAAGGCCTGTGATCGCCTGAGGCTATCGGTCCAGCAGTAGCCGACCAGCCCAAAGCGACTTTCGTTGGCCAAGGCCAGTGCCTCGTCGTCGTCATCGAAAATTTGAATGCTGACCACTGGGCCAAACACTTCCTCCTGGCAAAGTGATAGCTGATTATTGGGGACCTCGAAAACAGTGGGCGCGATGAAGTAGCCATTACCCAGATCCTCCCGCGCCGATCCACCGCATAAAAGCCTTGCGCCCTCGCTCCTTGCGCTTTCAATGTGGGCGAGAACCCGGTGGTAATGAGCTGCAAATGCCATGGGCCCGACTTCGGTCCCCGGGTCTAGCGGATCCCCAACAACCAGATTCTGGGTTCGCGAAACGAAGGCGTCGATAAAGCGCCTAGCGATGCCTCGCTGCACGAGAATGCGAGATCCTGCGATACAAATTTGACCGCTGTTGCTGAAAATATTCACCAAAGAGCCGTCCACTGCACGGTCAAAGTCGGCATCGTCGAATACGATGTTGGCCGACTTGCCGCCCAGCTCGAAATGGACGGGCGTGAGATGGGTCGCGGCTGCCGCCATCACCTGACGGGCGGTTGAGCCGCCACCGGTAAAGGCAATGCGATCAATGCCCGGGGAGCTGGCGAGGGCTGCGCCGGTGATGCTGCCTCTCCCATTCACTATATTGACCGTCCCAGCCGGCAACCCCGCCTCTTCAAGTAGCGCAATCATTCTCAGGATGGAGAGCGGCGTGAATTCCGAGGGTTTTAGTACGCAGGTGTTGCCAAAAGCCAGACTGGATGCCAGCTGCATGCTGGCCAATGCCAGGGGTGCATTCCAGGGAGCGAACAGTGCTGCCACCCCAACTGGCTGGCGCGTGACGCTGGTCTGATAGCCGCTGAGTTGTTCGAAAGTCTCTCCCGCCATCACGCCAATGTAGTCGGCGAAAAAATCCAGATTGTCTGCTGCGCGAGGCACCTGCCGCGACGCGAGGTGAGAAGAGGGCAAGCCTGCGCAAAGGCACTCCAGAAATGCGAGCTCCTCTGCATGAGCTCGAATCAGGCGCGCCGCCTCCCTGAAGATGGCCTGTCGCGATGCTGTTGACGTTTGGGACCAGGTACCGGCTTCGAAGCTTGTTTTTGCCGTGGCAACAGCGTTTGCGACGCTGGCCGCATCGTCTTCCTGTAACACTGCAATTTGTTCGCCAGTACCAGGAAAGTAAACCGCTTGCTGGGCAGCGGTTGAGTCGATGCCAACTGCTTCACCCGCGATATGCCCGGTGATGATCTCTGGTATCACCAACCCTTGAGTAGCGATGATCTTGTCGAGTTCGCTCATAACGTCTTGCTCAATCAATAGTCAGTTCACGCTCGCGCGATCGAATCATAGCCGCATCAAGCAAGTATTCGCGATGTTTCACGGGGTCGTTGATCGTGTCCTGAAGCTCTTGCCAGATGAGGCGCCGCTTACTCGCCCCGGTTTCGCGGTGCCGGGCATAGTTTTTCGCTGATAAACGTTGCACTTCCTCTCTCGCAATCCTGCGACGGCGGCGGTCGTAGCGAGCGAGTAATGAAGGGTCGCTGCCCTGTAGGACCGGCACAAGGTGATCTGCCAAGGAGCGCGCGTCGTGAATCCCGCTATTCATCCCCATCCCTCCCGCTGGACTATTGAGGTGAGCGGCGTCGCCGACAAAGAGCACGCGACCGTGACAAAAACTGTCCAGACATCGCTGGTGCAAAGTGTAGTAATTGCGACTGCGGATCTCAGACTGTGCGGCGCGTGGTGACACTCTCGCAATGTGTTCGCGAGCGACTCTGTCACTCAGTGCTGTCTCTTTGTCTTGATCCGATGCCGGAGAAAAGGTGAAACGCCAAGTGTCCCTCAGGCGCATGAGGCTGTAGTGCCGGTCAGGTAGCCACACATAGTTGACGCCCAGCAGGTTGGCGATGTCGTCCTCAAAGGGGTAGTCGAGTACCAGCGTGATCGATGTCTTGGGAAAGACCTGCCCGTCAAATGTCAGCCCTAAAGATTTTCTGACCTGACTGCTCGCGCCGTCTGCTGCAACAAGCCAATCGCAGTTGGCGTCGACCATCTCGCTGTGCTGCTGATACTGGATCTGGACGCCGTCCGTCGACGGTGTCACCGCTTTCACCTCTGCACCAAAGTGCAGCGAGCAGCTTGGGTGTTCGGCCAGTCTGGCCGCCAACAATTCGGTGAGTTGAAATTGCTCGCACTGCAGACGAAACGGGTAAGCGGTGGCGTCTGACAGGCACGCCATGTCAAATACGGCGCGCTCCCCACTCTCGTGAATCAGATATTGCCACTGCGGGACCACTGTACCTCGGGCCACCAATTCATCCGCGAGTCCGGAGTCAGCCAGAAGGTCGAGTGTGGCGGGGTGAAAGGTCGACGCCCGCATATCCTTGGGGACGGTCGGCTCGCGCTCCAGCACGATGACCGTGTGGCCGTGCTGGATGAGCCACCAGGCCAGTGTCAGCCCGGAGGGGCCGGCACCGACGATTGTGACCGGTGCGCTACTCATGTCGGTGGTGTGCCATTGGGCTGACGGCCTCGTGACGGCGTGAGCCGGCGTGGTTGCTCAAGGCCCATGCTATATTGCGATGCAGCCTTAGACCAAACGATGGGCATCGCACATGGGTGAGGGTTACTACGGTCGTAACGGTACGCTTGGGTTGGCGACGCCGCAGGCCAACCCGACGGCAGAGACCGAGTTCCGGGCGCTGTTGCCAGAGGGTGTGGGCTGCGCGACGGTGCGCATGGCCAGTGAAGCGTCTGATCCCGAGGCGCGGTTGCGCGCCTACTTCACCGACATTGCTGACACGCTGAACCGCTTCGATAAGCTCGCCATGCAGGCCGTAGGGTTGGCCTGCACGGGCTCCAGTTATCTCCTCGGCCATGATGTCGTGGAGGCGAATCTTGCCGAGTTGAGCGCGCATCGCGAGCAGCCGATCGTCTCTGCTGCGGCGGCCATCGAGCAGGCGCTGGCGCACCTTGGCGCCCGTTCTATCGCACTGATCTGCCCGTACCCACAGTGGTTGCTGGATGCCGCCAATGCGCATTGGCAGAGCAGGGGATTTGAGGTGGTAGATCAAGCCTCCCTCGATCCCGGTCAGGGCGATACCCGGGCCATCTATGGTTTGTCTCCCAGGGACGCGGCAGAGCGCATCACACTGCGTTGGCAGAACAGACAAGCCGACGCCTACCTCATTACCGGCACTGGTCTCCCTACCCTGCGCGTCGTCGCTGAATTGTCTGAAACGCTGCCGGGCCCCGTGTTGTCCTCGAATTTGTGCCTGGCCTGGGCGACCCTGCAGGTGGCGGGGATCGGTCCCGGTGCACTGGCCCCGACGACTCATATGCCGCTGTTGGCGGGCTGGGAGCCTCGCATCGATCAACTGTGATCTCACGGTTGCTGCAGTAACCACTCAGCGAGCCGCTGGCTCTCTTCAGCAGTCAATGCATTGACATAGTTCATGGCGTTGTTCGGTATCGCCATGTCGGGATCAGAGATCCAGGCGAGTAAGGTGGGTAACGTCCACGTCCACCCCGATGCGCGCAAGGCCTCGGAATAACGGTAGCCCTCGATCGCACCGGCCTCTCGGTCAAGTAGGTTCTCGAGCGGCGGTCCAACGCGATGGTCGGGGGCCGACCCAAGGCTGTGACACGCCTCGCAGGCGATGTCATAGAGCTGCTCGCCCGACAGCGCCTCCGATTGGGCTGTCGGTATCGACAACGCTATTGGGATAAGCATCAGGACAATGTGGTGGATTAAGCGGCTCATGTCAGTGCTCGCATGATTTCCAACGCGGCCCGTTCGCCGGACTCCATGGCTGCCTCCATCCCGCGATAGGCCTCTGCGGTGTGTTCGCCAGCAAAGAACAGGCGACCGGCGGGGGCGCGGATCGCGGCGTGGGCGCTGCCGGCCCGACCCGGTCCCCACAGCGCCCAGCTGCCACCGGCGAAGGGATCGTTGGTCCACCTCACAAGTTGGCCGACCGAGGTCACATCCTGTGCGCGGGGTACCAGCTTCCACAATGCCTGCAAGATGGTGTCTGTGCAGGCCTCGTCATCTAGCGCGTTGAGTAGGTCGCAGCTATCACCATTGATCCAGATGGTCATGTTGTAGCGCTCGGAGTCAGGTATAGGCCGGGTAAAAATCCTGCCGAGCAGCCCGTCGGTCCACCATGAGCCGCCCCAACCCGATGCCTCCCAGAAAGGCGCATCGACGACGCAGTGCAGTTGCACAATCTTGTGATAGTCGACGCCGGCCATTGCCGCTTGTTGAGATGTGGGCAGATCCAGTGAGATCTGCCGCAGCGCGGGGACAGGCAGCGCCAGCAGGGCAGCATCGGCTTCTGTTGTGCGGCCCGAGTTCAGTGTGGCCTGCACGCCGGCGCCAGATTGGCTGATTGCCTTCACGGTCTCGCCGGTGGCGACCGGCTGCGTTAGTTGCGCTGCCATGGCCTCGGGTAGCCGCATGTTGCCTGCCGTTGCTTCCATGACCGCCAGTGCGGGGCCTGAAAGCCGACCGAACTCGCCCATCACGCGATACAGCGCCATCAAACTGGTGTCCGACAAATTATTGCCGTAGCTGTTATTGGCATTGATCAGGTGGATTGCGGCTTCGGGAAATCCCAGTGCTCGCAGTCCCCGGTCGGCAGGTTGATCGGTCGCCATCAGTCCAGGATCGTGCCAGGCGCGGGTCTTGAGCAGGGGGTTGTCGTCGTTCAGTTTGCCCACCAGCCGACCCGGTGGCGTGGCCCGCCAGCCATCCGGCAGAGGGTTGTAAGAAGAGGTCGCCCAGTCCTCTCGATGGATACGCTGGCCACCAATATCATAGTCGCTGGGTAGCGTCCGCGGTGGCGTCCGCAGAGGGACATTAAGGGTGTTTGCTGTATGGATGACGCGACCGTAGTTGGCGCCAATGACGTTGCCACCGCCCTCCGGCGAGCCGGGGACGTGGTCCAGGGTCCACAGGCGTCCGCCCACACGGTCCCTGGCTTCAACCACTTCGACCTCGTAACCCCAGCGCTCGAGAATCAGAGCCGCATTGAGTCCTGCGAGTCCGGCACCCACCACCAGCACTTTGCGTCCCGTGTTGGAGCGACTGCATCCGCCCGTCAGACCGGACAGGGAGGTCGCCACGGCGGCATGAAGCAGGTGTCTGCGCGATGCGGTGTAGGTCACGGCCGTGGGTAAAGAGCCTTAAAAAGGACGAATGAACATATTGTCATATGTTTATATCTTTTCTCAAACGGGCTATGCTCGGTCGAAGATAAGAACAATTGGAGGATGGGGTTATGCGGCCTTATTTGATGCTGAAACGCAGGTTATCTCTCACATTCAGGGCCATCGGGGTTCTGTCTTTGGCGCTGCCGTTTACCGCAACACAGGCAGACACGATTGACCCTGATTCGGCCGCCGGCTTCGTATCGCTGAGTCGTAAGGTGCAGTGCTCGACAGAGGACGCTTCCCCTCAGGTTTTTGAGTGGTCAGGTTATGGCTATGCGCGGGTACCGGGGGAGCGGGATCGCAAACTGTTCGGTCTGATGGGGATGAACATCCGCCAGTGCGGTGCCATTGAAGATCCCGACCGCGGTGAGGGTTATCGACTGGTATCAAGGGAGATCATGCTGTACCTCGATCCGGAGACCGGCGAGGTGATGCGGATCTTTGATAACCCCTGGACGGGCGCTCAAAACGAGGTGATTCATGTGGCCAATGATCCGGTCAACGGACGTCCTACTTTCGGTATCAACGCTGATGGCAGTGAGAGGGCGTTTGAGTACCGCGATGTGAACGGTCAGTACCTGATCAATTACGAAATCCCGCTGTTCTATCACAACGCGATGGGCGGCAATTATCAGAAATACATTGGTGGCACCTACCATGCTACGGAGATCTTTGATTTCAACGGTGACCTTGATGAACTGTTGGATCCCGATCAGTCCGTTGCGTATCCGGTGGTGTCCTGGGTTCGGCTTGCGCAGTGGCTACCCTGGATGGAGATGAACGGCCGTGCCGGGATGCTGTACTTCAATGCAATGGGTCGAAAACTGCAGAGCTACGATCAACTCCCCGAGCTCATGAAGGCGGAGATCGCTGAGAACTATCCCGAGTACACAGCGCCGCCACCGCTCGATGACACACGTCGGAACGAGACGTCCTGGACCTATATGAAGAAGATCATCGATTCACGGGCCGAGAAACCCGCAGAATCTGGGCATCACTAATGCATAGCTGCCGGCTGATGGTGGCCCATCATACTCAGCGGTTGGGGAGTGCGCGGCTGTCAGGAAGCGCTCGGCTTTTGATGCGAGTGCCCGCCGGGCTGCTCTCCTTCGTGAACCGCGCGATGCAGCCTGAACATAGAGGGTCACTGAAAAGTGCCTGTAGCCGCTTCCTCACCGTCGTTGCTGCGGCGATGTTCTCCATGGTTGGCGCGACGGCGCTCCATGCAGCCGAGAGTGTCTCCGCCAGCGCTCCGGATCGACGAGCGCAGGCTCCCGCCGTCGCGGTCACGGAGGACGGCACCGTCCACGCCATCTGGTTCGACAAGGGCGCGGTCGGCGAGGCCGATCGCAAGGGGGCGCATGTGGGTGGTGGCCGGCACAGCCATCAGGCTTTTGCCGATTTACGCTACGCGCGATGGGTAGCGGGGGAGGCGGGGTTTTCAGAGAGCATTCGCATCAACCCCGAGCCAGGTCAGGTGTGGGGTTTTTCCATCAGCCGCCCGGTGATAGCCGCTGACTCCGAGGGTCGTATTCATATCGTCTATCCGGGTAATGGCACCTCGCCCAAGACCGGCAAGTCCGTTGCCTCCTCCTTTTACAGCCGGTCAATAGACGGTGGGCAGCAGTTTGAAGAACCTATTCAGCTCAACGGTGATCCCGATGAGGATCTCTCTGCCCTGATCATGGGTGGTCTGGCCCAGGCACAAGTCTTTACCGCCATGGCCGTGTCTAAACAGGGCGCGGTGCATACGTTTTGGCTTGATACGCGGGGCATGACCGAATCCATGCGCGCCGCTCTGTACTATCGCCGTAGCGATGATGGGGGTACGCGTTTCGAGGAAGAGGTGCGCCTTCAGGAGAACGACCAGTGCCCCTGCTGTCAGGTCAGCGCCGTGACTAGCGGGCAGTCTTCGCTCTTTGTCTCAGCACGACACATTACGGGCGACAACGTCCGTACTCCCACTGTCATGCACTCCAGCGACAACGGCGCCTCTTTTGGCGCGCCTGCCGAGACGGGTGGGACACCGTGGCGACTAGAGGGTTGCCCGCTCAAGCTGACGGCCATGACGACGACGCCTGACATGATTCACTCTCTGGTGCACAACGGCGCCGAAGATCCACCAGGGTTGCTTTATGCTCATGCAGCGCAGCGTGATATGCGCTTTTTTCCGCCACAAAGAATTCATCCAGAGGCTACCGTTAGCGACAGTCCGGCAATGGCCAGTATCGGTAACACACTGCTGGCAGCGTGGCACGCCAAAGTCGACGGCCCGCGACGCATTTTTTATCGCTTCTCTCTGGATGGAGGAGAAACCTTTTTACCCGTGCAGGCACTCCCCACCGGCGAGGCCAGCGTGGGTTACCCGGCTCTTGCCACGACACCGGATGGTCGTTTTGTGCTGGCCTGGCAGGAAAATGAGGTGATTCAAGTGATGCACCTTAATGCGCCTTCGCAAGGTGTAGCGCTCAGATGATGCGGCCCACTGCTTGCATTTTTGCTGCAGTCGCTCTGATCTTTACTACGGCGAGTCTGGCATCTGATCAGCACGACCCTGCCATTCTTGTGCCGATGGATCGAGATGCCTTGCGAGGGGAATGATCGGCCAGTGAGGGTCGCGTCGTACTCGTAAATCTGTGGGCGACCTGGTGTACGCCTTGTTTGCGGGAGATCCCTGATCTACTGGCGCTGGAAGCGGAGCTGCCTGCCAGCCATTTTCGCCTGCTGGCGATCAGCATGGACGACGCTTATAGCGAGCGCTGGGTGACCGAGTTCAAGGCCAAACACTTTCCCACCTTGGTGTCCTTCATTAACGCCGAGCTCGACATGGACACGCTAGTCAGCGTGATTGACCCCGTGTGGAATGAGACGCTACCCACCAGCTACATCTTCGATCGTGATGGTGAGGTGGTGAAAAAAGTGCAGGGTAAAAAACCCATCGCATTTTTCAGAGAGCAGTTAGTCGCTACAGGCCTTTAATCCAGCGCGACTGTCGACATGCATTCCGATGCGATTTCAGCTCGCTAGGTGACTCGCGTGGAAGCGCAGATGGTCCTCCACAAATGAAGCGATGAAGTAATAGCTGTGGTCGTAGCCTTCCTGCAGGCGCACCTCAATCGGATACCCTGCGGCTTCGCTGGCCTCTTGAACAAGGTGCGTCTTGAGTTGCTCTTCCAAGAAATTATCCGCCGTCCCCTGGTCGATGAGTATTGGCCGTTGTTCCGTCGCTTGGCCTAGCAATACGCAGGTGTCGTATTCCGCCCAAGTTGATTCGTCCGCACCGAGATAGTGAGTGAATGCCTTTTTTCCCCAGGGGCACTGGGTTGGCGCGACAATGGGCGAGAAGGCAGAAAACGACGCGTAGCGGTCAGGGTTCTTGAGCCCGATTGTCAGGGCGCCATGCCCTCCCATGGAGTGTCCCATGATGGCAGCGCGCGATATGTCCACCTTTGGGCACGCCTCAGCGACAACCTGAGGCAACTCCGTCACCACGTAGTCATACATATGGTAGTGGGCTGACCAGGGGGCTTGAGTGGCATTGAGATAGAAGCCAGCGCCCAGCCCCATGTCGTAACTGCCCTCGGGGTCGTCTGCTACCCCTTCGCCCCGAGGGCTGGTGTCGGGTGCGACGATGGCTATACCGAGTTCTGCGGCAGCGCGTTGTGCGCCGGCCTTGGTGACGAAGTTTTCATCAGTGCAGGTCAGGCCTGACAGGTAATACACCACCGGCACAGATCTCTCCGCGGCCTGAGGCGGCAGGTACACCGCATAGATCATGTCGCAGTTCAGAGCGCTGGAGCGATGCTGAAACCGGTGCTGTTCGCCGCCGAAGCAGCGAACGGTGCTCAAGCATTCCGATGACATCAGAAAGTCACCACAGAGCGAATGCTTTTGCCCTCATGCATCAGATCAAACGCTGTGTTGATCTCGGTCAGTGGCATGGTGTGGGTGATCATCTCGTCGATATGGATTTTGCCTTCCATATACCAGTCCACGATCTTTGGCACGTCCGTGCGGCCTCTCGCGCCGCCGAAGGCTGTGCCCCGCCAGGAGCGACCGGTGACCAGCTGGAAAGGTCGTGTCGAAATTTCCTGCCCTGCGCCCGCCACACCAATGATGCAGCTCTGGCCCCATCCTTTATGGCAGCACTCAAGTGCCTGACGCATGACGTTCACATTACCGATGCATTCGAAGCTGTAGTCGACGCCGCCACCCGTCATCTGGATCAGGTGGTCGACGACATCGTCAACCTCGCTGGGGTTCACGAAGTCCGTCATACCGAACTGGGTAGCCAGTTCTTTTTTGTCGGCATTCAGATCGACACCGATGATTCGGCGAGCACCCACCAGTTTGGCACCCTGAATCACATTGAGGCCGATGCCACCCAATCCAAATACGGCGACCGTTGCACCGGGCTCCACCTTCATGGTGAACGCGACGGCGCCGATGCCAGTGGTCACACCGCAACCGATGTAACAGATTTTGTCGAAGGGCGCGTCCTCACGCACTTTTGCGAGCGCGATTTCAGGGAGCACGGTGTAGTTAGAGAACGTGGAGCACCCCATGTAATGCAGGATGGGTTCGCCATCGAGTGAGAAGCGGCTGGTGCGATCGGGCATGAGTCCTTGCCCCTGCGTTTCCCGGATGGCCTGACACAAATTGGTTTTGGGGTGCAGACAGAAATCGCAGGTTCGGCACTCGGGCGTATAGAGCGGGATCACGTGATCACCAACCTTAAGGTCTTTGACGCCTTCGCCCACTTCAACCACCACGCCGGCACCTTCGTGACCCAAGATGGCAGGGAAAGCGCCCTCGGGGTCATCGCCCGACAGCGTGAAGGCATCGGTATGGCACACGCCCGTGGCCTTGATCTCAACCATGACCTCACCGGCGGCGGGTCCGCCCACGTCTACCTCGGCGATTTCCAGGGGCTTGCCTGCCTCAAATGCAACGGCTGCGCGACTCTTCATGTGGCTGACTCCTTATCGTTAGTGGCGGCTAGTATGCCTCAGTCGGTGCGTGGAGCCACCCCCAATCAGGGTCTGGTGAAGCGGGCTGGCGCCGTGTCACGAATCAGGCTCGGTGGGTCGACGGTCTATTCAGGCGGTCGCGTTCAGCGGCTATAGTGGAGCGCTCAAACATGGCGGGAGTCAGGCAGTGCGCGCAGTATTTTACGAAACCCATGGAGATGCTCAGGTATTGCAAGTCGGGGAGCTGGACAAGCCCGCCTGTGGGCCGGAGCAGGTCCTTGTCGAAGTGGCCGCGGCGGGGGTGAACCCAATTGATCGACGCCTGCGGGCCGGGGAGCTAACGGAGTACATTCAGCGCACCTTCCCTGTGGTGCCGGGGTTTGATGTCTCGGGTCGCATTGCCGAGGTCGGCACTGCGGTGACTGATTGGCAAGTGGGTGACGAGATCATGGGGCTGGCCTTCACCTGGTCGATTCAGCATGGCACTTATGCGGAGTTCGCTCCGGTCGACGCCGCCGCGATTGCGCCCAAACCGGCTAACGCGTCTTTCGTGCAGGCAGCCGGAATTCCCCTTGTCAGCCTCACGGCCTGGCAGTCACTACTTGAGTTTGGTCAGCTGGGTCCGGGTAAGACCGTGTTGATTCAGGCTGGAGCAGGCGGTGTGGGCAGTGTGGCGATTCCCATGGCGAAGTACCTGGGTGCCAAGGTGTACACCACCGCGAGTGCCGCCAACGCGGATTACGTCAAGTCGCTGGGCGCCGATGTGGTCATCGATTACCAGAACGAGTCCTACGAAGCCGTCATTCTTGCCGCCGAACCCGAGGGAGTAGATCTGGTGCTCGAGGCGTTGCTGGGGGATGGCACGGACGAAGCGGCGATCCGCATCACCAAGACGGGGGGCGCGGTGGCCTATATGAACAACGAGCCGCCAAACATGGCCGATATCGCCAACCGGAATATTCGCGCCGAGTTCATCCATCATCGAGCTGACGGGGGCATGCTGGCGGAGCTTGGCGCCTTGTATGAACAAGGCGTACTGCCGCTTCCCCAAACAGAGACCTTGCCTCTGGAATCGGCGGTAGAGGCGCATCTCCGTTCCGAGAGTCGCCGCACGTGTGGCAAGCTCGTGCTGTCGATTAACGATCTATGACGCGTTCGCCTCAGCCGCCGCTGTGGACGCCCTCACC
>Ga0213859_10000512_pt1 | contig 17794 bp, 11 predicted proteins | sample PICome_2_FD_160133 | JGI IMG/M metagenome (GOLD analysis project Ga0213859, IMG submission 160133) | Coastal seawater microbial communities near Pivers Island, North Carolina, United States - PICO304 | ecosystem: Environmental > Aquatic > Marine > Coastal | place: USA: North Carolina... | reverse complement strand
GATCCTGATTGGATTGCTTTTTCATATGTTAGATTTGGTTTTTGTACTAGATTATCATCAAAAGTTAAATATATTAATGAATACGGTTCTAATAATAATACAAAAAGAAGTTATAATATAACTAGTAATGCTGCTGAAGGTACTGGTTATGGTATACCGGTAGGAAATCAAAATAATCAAAATCCTTATGAAGGTTTTAGTTTTGGACATTCTTCTGAAGGACAACAGGGCCAACAACAAGTAAGATTTGGAGCATCTAATGAAAATAATAGAAGATTTACTTTTTCAACAGGAGCAAGGATTAATGATAATCGTAATGGTGTTGGAGTTGGAGGTGGTTCTACTAGATATAATTTAAAAGAATTATATGATAATGTTATAAATTTAGATAATTCAATAGACATTGTTGGGAAAAATGCAATAATTAATAAAAAACTTTTATTTCAATTAAAGATAAAAAATGGACTAGTTTTTTTTATAACAAATATTATACAAAAAATAACTGCTAAAAAGGGAATACCGTTAGGCTTATTTAGTTTACATCATTGTGAATCTATTAAAAATAAAAAAAATAATAATAATAATAATAATACTAATAATAATAATATTAATAGTAATACTAATACTCACTGTTCTAAAATAAATACTTTAACTAATTGTAAAATTTCAAAATTATGTAAATTTGTTCCGCAAATGGATAAAGAAACACTAAGAGGATTTATGAAACAAATTAAAGAACATCATGATAAGCTTAGATATGGTGAAAAAAATATACAATTATTAGATACATTAGATAACGAAGATTTATCATATGATAAAAATAATAATACTAAATTATCAAAAGAAATTAATAAAGATTTTCAAAATGGTATAATTTATATGAAGAATGATGTTTTTTTTAGTGAAAAACGTGATAAAATGAAGAAAAAAATATTAAATTTACCAGCAGGGGGAGTTTCTAAGGCAGACATAGAAAATTTAAACCAAGACCCAGTAATAAGTTATACACCTATAATGCATTTAATAAATAATATTAAAACAGACAATGATGTAGAAAATATTATTTCTTTACTTAAAACATCAAATAATAATGTACAATTAAAAGATTTTATTGATTTTAAATATGAAATAAATTATAAATATTTAGTAACACCATTTATATTATTATTAATTAAAGCAACAAAAAAAAAAATAAAAGTTTTATGTATGTTAAATTAATAAAATATTTTTTAGATAATAACCTTTATAAAAGTACTAATACAAATGACGCATATATATTTAAAGTAGTAATTGCTAATGATTTTAGTAAAGATCAAATAATATCAGAAAAGATAATTAACCACATATTTATTACTAATACTAAAAATACATCAAAAAATACTAACTCTATTAATTCTTCAATGTTATCAATAGTTGACACAATAACTTATATTAATTTACTTTCAGAATATGTAATAAGTAATATATTCTTACATAATAATAAAAATGCATTTAAAAAATTTGTTATTGATAATACACTTTTAAAAATTATTAAGAACAATACTAAAAACAATACTGATAACTATAAATCTTATTCAAAAGCATTATATTTGATATATATAAAAATATTAACAGAAGGCCTTTACTATGAAAATAAATTTTTCTTAGATTATTTTAAAGATACCACTCAAAATTCAATATTTACAAAACATTTCGAAAAATTTATAAAATTATATAATAAAAATATAAATGATAATTATGATTTGTCATTAGTTTTTAGTAAAATATCAAAAAGATTTATAATAATATTATTTAATTTCATAAAACATAAAAATGCAAATATTAACTTTGATAAAACTAATTTATTACAATATAAATTTAATGGTGAACCAATATTATTGAAATTTGATTATTTTAATAATGAAGCATTAAAAAAAATAAATAAACTTGATGATGATTCTAAAGAAAATTTTTTTAATTTTGTAATGAATGTTTTGAATAAAGATAATTTAGAGGAAAAATTAGATAAAAATTATAATAATCGTAAATTCTTTAATTTTATTATTCAAATGCTTAAATTATATAGGAATCTTGAAAATAAATTTATTGTTAAAGATATTAATACAAAAAAATATAAATTTGTTAAGACGGAAAATACTAATATACAACAAAGTCAAATAGATAGTAATAAAATTGATTATATTAATTCTATAATTGTTAAATTAAATAAATCAATTAAATCAATTTTATCAAAATCTTTAGATAAATATAAAAAAGAATATATTACAGCTGAAAAAAATAATAATAATAATATTAATTATTTTTCAACATATTTAAAGACTGTAATATTAGATAATAATGACACTAATATATATAGTTATAATATATCAACAGGTATAGAAATTAATGCTGGTGGTCCAACAAAGGCATTTTTCACAGATTTATCAAAAGAGTTATCTAAATATATAAATAATTTAAGAAGATTAAAGGAAGATTTTCCTTATATTAAAAATACAAATTTATCACGTAATAGTAATAGAAATAATAATAAATTTAATAATAGTTTGAAAGATCCTAATATATCAAGTAGTAATATATATTATTTAGGAAAAATGACAGCAAGATTATTATTTATAGAAAAATATGATATTAATTTAACATTACCAGATGATTTATATAATGCTTTAATTATACTATTAAACAATCCTAAATTAATATTAGATAATTACAAAATTATAGAAGATAAACTTATAAAAGGAAATAGTAATGTAACAAAAGAAGTTGTAAAAAATATTAATGATTATTTATTATTAGATAAAGATGAAATATTTAGAATTTTAAATTCATCTAATGATGATTTTATAATGGAATTTAGTTATTCTGGTATTGAAGGCAATTATATCACTGGATTAACTAATAGTAATGGTAATGGTAATGTAAATCCTGTTAAAGTAGAAGAGTTTATTAAAGAAAGTCAAAGAAATGCATCAGAATTAAAACAAAAATTAATAAAATTTTATGAAGAATCTAAATTTATAGAAGATATGTATGTTATTTTAAATAATTCTAATTATAGAAAATTCTTTAAAGGATTTTTAGAAATATATGTAAAAGTTTTATCAAAAAATAAAAATTTCTTAATTAATGATCTTATATATCTTACTGACAAAAACACACTTAAAGAAAGTATAGAAAATACTGTAATTGCAACAGGCGATTTTATAAGTAAATTAGATTTTAAATATGGTAATATTCCGGGTACGGCAAATACCAACAATCCATATAATAAAAAGGAAATAAGTGCAAATAAAGATGCGGTGCAAAAAGCTTTTATAGAAGGTATAGAAGCAATTGCTAAACATTATGAAAATAATACTAAAAATAGTAGTAGTAGTAATAATAATGCTAAGAAAAGACTAACTAAACAAGATTTTTTTGAAGATTTACTATATTTCTGGACTGGTAGTAGAGTTTTACCTAAGGATAAATTAAGAATAGATTTTTATATGAATCAAGATAAATTTAATTTACTTAAAAGAATTAAAATAAATAATAATTCAAAAAATACTTCAAAAAATAATTCAAATAATAATATTAATACTTTTATTAATACAAACAAATATCAATTAATTCCAAAATCTCATACTTGTTTTAATAGTATTGATATGGTAGCACCTATTAATGCAGATGATAAATATTTAAAGAAATATAAAAAAATTATTACTAAATTATTTAAATTTGGTTTTGAAGAAGGAATATTTGGTGCTACATCTTTTGGTGCTGCTTAAAAATATAAATTTTATTTTTATAAAAATTGATTTATTAAATATAAATATCTATCATCAAAATTCGAATTAAAAATAATCTAATATTTATATTTAAAATAATGTTAGTTTTAAGAAGATCATTTTTATATAAACAATATATAAATAAATCCAATGTATTTTACACATTAAAAAGATATCATATGCATGATAAAATATTTTATCATAATTCTAGTGAATTTAATAAACCTATTATTATTGAATATACTCCACAAAATATAAATATTGAATATTTAGTATGGTGTTGTGGAAAAGAATGTAAAAAATGTAAATTTTCAAATAAATATGATGAAAATGCAAAAGATTGTTGTGGAAACAACTGCGAATATTGTCCAGATAAAAAATAAAATTAACAAAATAATATTTTATAAATTTAATTTTTTTTTAAGAATCATATTTTCTTTTGCACTATTTAGAAATAATTCTCGTAATCTACTATTTTCTAATTCAAGTCTGTTTAGTTGAATTTGTAATTTATTTATATTAATTCTATTTGTTTTTTCTTGAATACTTTTTTCATAAGTTTTATGTCTTATACTTGCTTTATGCATTTTAAAAGTATTTTTATTTTTCCAATTAAATCCTGGTTTACATTCACATGTAAAAACTTCTGTGACAGATAAAGTCATAAAAATAGGTGTTATATAATAATAATACTTAAATTTTTATATAAAAATTGAAAAATATATAAAGTCATAATATGAGTAATAAATAGATATGTCTGACATTTGTGAAGATGAAACACCGTATAATAATAAAAATGTTTTAATTACAACTGAAGATGTAAATAAAATTTTAAAAAGATTTGATATTGAAGTGGAGTGTGAAAATATTGGATTTTATAGAAAGGCATTAGTGAATAAATCTTATGTAACAAGAAAAAATGAAAATTTTGTAACTGGTAATGAAAATTGTCCAGATGATTGTTTACCATTACAAGAAGAATCTAATGAAAGATTTGAATTTTTAGGTGATTCTGTATTAAGTACAACAGTTGCTAATTATTTATATGAAAGATACCCAGAACAACAAGAAGGATTCTTAACTAAAATGAGAAGTAAATTAGTAAATGGTTATATGCTAGCAGACTTATGTAGACATGTTGGTTTAAATAAATGGGTTATTATATCAAAACAAATTGAAGATAATGATGGTAGAGATAATTATAAAATTCTAGAAGATATTTTTGAAGCATTTATTTGTGCTATATTCATGGATTTTAATAATATAAAATCTCATCAAAAATTAGATATAAGTGGGTTAGGTTTTCAAATTGCAGAAAAATGGATTATAAATGTAATTGAAGACAGAGTTGATTTTGCAGAATTAATAAAGCAAAATAAGAACTATAAAGATATGTTAATTAAATATTTTCAACATACTTATTTAAAATTACCAAAATTCTATGAAAATGATATTAAAATTGTAAATAGTAAAAAAGTATTTACAATTATTATTAAAAATGAAGAACAAATAATTGGAATTGGTAAAGGTGAAACAAAAAAGAAAGCAGAACAGGATGCATCTGAAAAAGCATTACAATATTTTAATGAATTATAATTATTTCGCAATAATACTTCCATATTTTGTATTATTAGCATCACTTAATAATGTTCCTAATAAAGCAGTTTGGTCTTGGGTAGGTGCAACTTTACATGTTGACTCACTATAAGCATGTTGATCACATTTATTTTTTAATTCAAATAAAAATCTATCATTTTTTATTTTTGCTAAACTTTTATTTTTTAACTCTTTACACATTCTATGATCAAATATTTGATTTTTTTTTGATTCATCTTCTTTCTCTTTTGCCAATGTACTTAAAAACTTGGCAATCTCTTTATTACCTCCATAGTAATGATTATGTATAATAGTTGTTTTTTTATCATTTGTTTGGACTATATTTTGGTTAGAGTCTTCATCAATTGCATCCATATTAGAACCAGCGTCTCCAGCACCATCTGCATTTGGATCAATAATATTATCATTAGATTCATCGATATTATCTTGTGTTGTTGCGGAGGAGTCTTGTGTTGTTGCGGAGGAGTCTTGTGTTGTTGCGGAGGAGTCTTGTGTTGTTGCAGAGGAGTCTTGTGTTGTTACGGAGGAGTCTTGTGTTGTTGCGGAGGATTCTTGTGTTGGAGAATCTTCAAAATCTTCTTTTTCTATAATAGAACCATCTATAGAAGAGAATGTTTCAGTTATATTTTTATGTTTTTCATCTAAGTTTACTACAATATAAGTAAATACAACCGCTACTAATATTACTATTAATAAAGAATTATATGATAAAGTTTTCATTATATTATTCATAATATATTTATTTATTTAAATTTATATATTTTTTTAAATTTTATTTATTTTTAATTCTCTTCGTCTGTTTGATCAAGAATATCATTATTATTAGCACTATTATCACTATCATTATTATCATTATCACTATCATTATTATTATTATTATTAATATCATCTTGATTAATACTTAAAGAAGGTTCAGTAATATTTGTATTATTATCATTAGATTTTACAGTATTATCATTAGATTTTACAGTATTATCATTAGATTCTACAGTATTATCATTAGATTTTACAGTATTATCATTATCAATAATTAAATTTTTAGAATTATTTATAATAGAATCATTTATTTCATCTAGATTAGTTTCAATCTCATTAATATCAACACTACTATTTAAATTATTGCTAATATTTTCTTTAGTTTCATCTATTTTATTTAATAATTTACTTTTTAAATTAGTAACATCAATAATAGTATGTTCTTTATTTTTTTTTTTATTTGTTTTTATATTATCTAATTTATTTAAATTATCTTTTTGTACTAATTCCATAATAGATGTTATTTTTTTTAAAGGTGGCTTAGCATTTTCATTATTAGACATATTTTCAAATAAATTTTTAACATTATTCATATCAGTAATAGTATCGTCATCATTTATATCTTTATTATTTATATCTTGATTGATAATATGTTTATTATTTAGTTCTTCATTATCTATATTAGGTCTAAAATTATTATTTGTAGAATCTTTTATTTGATTCTCAATTTGGTCATTAATTAATTTATTTACTTGAAAACTATTTAAAGTATCAAACATATCATCATTTGATTTACTTTTACTACGAGAGAACATAGTACTTACTCTTCTTCTAATCATAGAATTATTAGCAACTCTTTTATTTTTAAGATCTGCTAATTCGATTTCTATATTCTTTTTATTATCTATTTGATTATTAGTATTATTATATGCATTAGGATTAATATCAACTAATTTATTTGTTAAATAACTTTGTCTAAACTTGCCAGCAGCACCAGCAACTATTTCTTTAGCTTTTTCTTCAGGTGTAGGAACATATGCATTTATTTGACTAATATTAATAAGTTCAGGTTTTATAATTTTTTCAAATTTTTTGTTATGTTCAAAAGTATTAATAATTTTCATAGGAATTTCTGGAGATTGTTCAATAAGTCTATCCATTTCATTTCTACATATTTGAATAAAATCTAAACCACTATATGTTCTTTCATTGGGTGGTAATGAAAGTTCAGTAGTAATATTTCTAGCAAATTTACCATAAGATATACTAGCATTTCTATTTGCTTCATTTAATTCACTTACTCTTAAAAATTGACCAATAGTTGTAATAATACCAGAAATTAAATTAAGAGCTCCGATAACTAATGGTAAATACAATTCAGAGGCAGGATAAATTTGTATAATAGTACCTTGTGAAAAATTAGCAGTACCAGTTAATGTAGAAATAATAATAACAGGAATAGTATATAATGCGGTTAAATACTTATATTTGCGATATGCTTTGTTATGTAGTATCCTATATGATGATGCTTGTTCTCCCCATTTTTTTAATAATTTTACTTCTGTTTCATTCCATATTTTAGGAGTATCTTTCATCCTCTTACTATTAGTGTTCATTTTAAAATAATTTAATAAAAATTATAAAATCTTAAAAAATAAATTTTTTAAATCTAAAAAAATAAATAATAAAAAGCTTTAAAATATAATAAATTATTTATAATATCTAATGAGTAATAAAAATAAGTCATAGTAACTAATTAAAATTTTTAATTATTAATATTAAAATTAAAATTATAATTTTTAATTAATATATATGATATTAAAAGCAATAAAAAAATATTAAATAACAGTTTATTATTTCTTAAAATTTTATTATTTTTTGTAACTCTATCTAAACAAGTTTCAATAATATTCCAAGCACATACCCAAAAGGTAAGTAACAATAAATAACCAATAATAAAATATAATAATTTTTGTTCTTTATCCATTTTATTATTATTTAATATTATATTTTTATTAACTTGTAAGAAATTTTGTATTAATTGATAGAGATTGTATTTCTTGAAATAATAGTTTACATGCGTATGGTATTCTAATTTGTGAAAAATCAATATTATTTTTACATTTATTACAAATATAAATATTTTTATTAGGATTAACATTTGAAATATTACCGCAAGATTTGCAAATAAATATTCTATAATTATCAGAACATTCCATTAATCTTTCTTTTAAGAATTGTAAACTACCGTGACCCCAATTACATTCAACTTCCATTTCACCTAATCTAAGACCACCTTCTCTTGCTCTTCCTTCTGCAGGTTGTCTTGTGAGTAAGATAATAGGACCATTTGCTGATCTTGAATGAATCTTATCTTGAACCATATGTTTTAATCTTTGATAATAAGTTGGTCCTATAAATATATTTGTATTTACTTGTTCACCTGTTCTAGGATTATACATAACTTCATTACCATGTTTATCATAACCTGATTTTTGTAAAATAGAAGCAATATCATCTTTTTTTTCATTTTTACATTTATACATGAATGCGGTAGCATTACCTCTTGAGCCAATTGATAAACAAGCTTTACCCATAATACATTCAAGTAATTGTGCTATAGTCATTCTACTAGGAATTGCATGAGGATTTATAATAATATCAGGAACAATACCATCTTTTGTAAAAGGCATATCTTCTTGATTATAAATCATTCCAATAATACCTTTTTGGCCGTGTCTTGAAGATAATTTATCACCAATTGTTGGGATTCTAGTATTTCTAATTTTAGTTTTACTAAATTTATAACCATCATTATTAATATTTTTAAAGTATTTATTATTACTAAAATTTTTATCTATAAATCCAAATTCATTTTGTTTTAAACTAATACTATTATCTTTAAATGTAAATATATCGTTAGTTTTACTAGGCATACATTTACCAATAATAATATCATTATTTTCAACATAACTATTTTCTGGAACAAAACCAGTTTCATCTAATTTTTTATAATTAAAAGGTTTCATATTTTTAGTATTATCTTGATTAGGAATACAATATAATTCTTCTTCTCCGGTTGAATGATTTTTATTACATTGATCTTTATATGTTCTATAAAATGTAGAATTGAAAAATCCTCGTTCTACAGCAGATTTATTTATCATAATAGAATCTTCTTGATTAAATCCTGTAAAACATCCAATTGCTACTATTACATTATTACCATATGGTAATTCATTACATTTAGTAATATCCGATATTTTAGTTCTAACTAAAGGAATTTGTGGATAATTTAGTGTATTTGCTAATGTATCCATACGATGTCTATAATTTGATGCATATACACCTATTGCTTGTTTACTCATTGCAGACTGATATGTATTTCTAGGAGCTTGATTATGATCTGGAAATGGAATATTACTTGCACATACACCTAGTATTAATGATGGATGTATTTCTAAATATTGATATTTTTTTGGATATGTATTTCCTTTAAATCCTTTTAATAAATCTTTAAAATTAATACCAATAAGAGTTGTATTATTTTCTTCTGTATCTAAAAATTCAATAATTGAATTCTCTTTAAATTTATCTTTTAAATAAATATCTTCGTCTAAAATATTATCATTATATTTTTTTATATCAAATAATTGATTAAATTTAATATTATCATTAAGTAATTGAAGAACATGATGTTTACTAAATCTAATCTTATTATTATCATTAATAATATATGTAGGTCTAATACATCTACCAGATTCAGTATTAATTAATATTTGATTATCTTGATAACACCATGCGATTGAAGTATATATATTAATAATACCTGTTCTTTTGAATTGTTTTAATCTTGTAAATAGAAAGTGTGGGTCAGTATGATAACCAATAATATCTCCATTAATTATAATTTTTGTATTTTTATTTAATTGTTTTAAATAAGATCTATTATTTTCATCAAATAATTTAACATCTAATTTTTCTAAATGGTTTCTAATATTTGTGGAATCAGATGATACTGTTATTGTTGCGATCATTGATAAATTTTTAACAAGACCAATAGAACCACCTTCTGGTGTTTCAGATGGACAAATAATTCCCCATTGAGTATTATGTAATTTACGTGGATGAATTAATTTTCCATTCTTTTCCATCGGAGTATTAATTCTTCTAAGATGTGATAATGTTGCTATAAAAGTTAATCTATTTAATACTTGTGCTACTCCTTGTTTTGATTTATTTAATTGATTCTTAATTCCCCAATTACCAGTTGCTAATGAGTACTTAAATCCTGATTCTAAAATTGAACTTTTCATAATCTTATAAATATTACTCTGATTAATAATATTTATAAAATTATTATTTACTTTCCAAGAACCACTTTGTATTTCTTTATTTATCATTGTTTTCATATCTCTTACTACTTTTCCATAATATTGTCTAAATAAATTTGCCATCATAATACCAGGAGTATCTATCCTTTTATTTATGTATGAATCTCTATCATCTAATGGTATAATATTTAATGAACATTTAATTAATTTTGATACCATATAACCTAGATATAATGCTTTCTTTTTAAAAGAATCTCCTACATGTGGTAAAAAGTCTTTTGTTAAAATTTCTTTTATAATTTTAATTTTATTCTCTGGTTTTGTTAATGTTTCTTTAGGGTGTCCAATAATAGTTAAATATTTACTTAAATATTCTAATGCTTGGTAGTTATATAAATAACCATTCGCTTCTTCAATACATCCCTTTAAGTATCTTGCTAATTTCATATTATATTTATCATCTAAATCGTATAAAATATATTCAATAATTTCTTTATCGCTTTCAATACCTAATGCACGAAATAGTATAAATAATGGGATATCATGTTTGATATGATGTATTACTACTCTAATATATTTACCAAATTGAGTTTCTTTCGATGATAATTTTAAAACTGTTAATTTTGGAGGACTAAATACATTTTCTGGAACAGACCTAATTTCTGCAATATATGAATATGTGGATGCTTTATTATCTTTAAATACATAAGTCTTATTTTCAGCAATACGGTCTTGACTTACTACTACTTTTTCATTTCCATTTATTATAAAGTATCCCCCTTGATCATATTTACATTCATTAGTATCATCTAATAACATATTCGGGTTTTTTAGTACACAATATTTTGAATTTACCATAATCGGTATTTTTCCTAAATTAATATTTTTTATCTTTTTATTTTTGTATATTATATTATAATCCGTTTTATCCTCCTCATTCGTTTCAATATATTCTACGTTAATATTTAAGTCTACATGTAAATTACCAGAATAACATAAGTTTCTTTGTCTTGCTTCAATTGGAGTCATAATTTTAACAGTACCATCTTTTTCATTGATAATTGGTTTAGATATTTGAGGATTACTTATTACTAAATTAATTTGATACTTATATAAATCATTTTCTTCTATGTAATTATTGTATATTTGTATAGGATTAAATCCTTCAATAATATCATCTATTTTTTTAAATATAAAATCATTATATGATGATATAATATGATTAATTATAAAACCTCCTTTATCTTGTTTAAAATACCTATCTATTACTTCCCATGTATATTTTTCAAATTCATTTTCATTTAATTCATATTTATCATCTTTTTTTATTGAAGAATTATTCATAGAAGATGTGTTCATTGAATAATTAATTAGATATTAATTAAATATTTAGTTTTAAATAAAAAATAATTCAATTTTTTATATTTAATTATAAAAATATTTCATCATTATTCTCACTTTCAGTATCAGAAACTGAATTTACATTTGTATCTGACATATAATTGCTACTGCTACTTGAATATCCAATATCTAAAATATAATTAGTTTGTTCAGTATTTGTTGCAGTATTTTCTTGTTCACTATCAGAATTATTTATAATATTTTCTGAATTATTATTATTATTTTCATCTTCATTTTCATCTTCATTTTCAAATTCATTTTTACAAATTGGACAAGTCTTATTATTTGTAAGCCATTTTAATAAGCAATCTCTGCAATATAGATGATTACAAGTTGTTTTTACAGGAACATTTATTTTAGCACTATTATTAGAAATTTTATTATTTAATATTTCTTTTAAATTTTCTAAACATATACTACATGTATCTGTATTATTTAAATCTTCGATATTTAAGACAGTTACAATTTTATTAAAATCTTTAACTCCTACATTAACATTTCCTCCCATCAAACGTTGTATTAATAAATTAAATTCATAACTAGTATTATCATTATCTTGTACTAAATTCTCTAAGTTTTCATACTGGAAATTTAATTCATTTAATAAATTTCTACCAAATTCTGATGTCCATATTCTATTATTAGTATTGGGTAAATATAATGGTATATCAATATAATCAATATTTCTATTTTGTTGAATTTCGTTTTCTATTCCTGGTAGACTTCTATTTTCTGTATTAGTTTCATTATTATTTATTTGACTATCTTGATGATTTTGAAAATTATCTGTAATATTTAAATTATTATTTGTAATATTTACATTATTATTTCTATTAATTACTCTTGAACTAAATATTGTAAAATTTCTCATATTTGTATTAAATAGATGATACGGTTCATATGATGCATAGTTATTATTGTTAATATCTGCATTATCATATGGAATATAATTATTATTTGTATTATTATTAATATTTTCAGTATTATCTCTATTTTCTGTATTTTCTGTATTTTCTGTATTTTCTGTATTTTCAGTATTATCTCTATTTTCTGTATTTTCAGTATTATCTCTATTTTCTGTATTTTCTGTATTTTCTGTATTTTCTGTATTTTCAGTATTATCTGGATTTTCTTGATTTTCTTGATTATCTGGATTTTCTTGATTTTCTGGATTTTCTGTATTTTCTGTATTTTCTGGATTTTCTGTATTTTCTATATTTTCTGAATTTTCTGTATTTTCTGTACTATATGTATTTTCAGTATTTATTTCATTGTTTTGTATATCTGTTAAATTATTATTTTCAGTTAGAGTAGTAGAATTTAAATAATTTAAAAAATTATTTAGAATATCAAATCTTTGTCTTCTTACATTGTAATTACTTACACAGGTTCTAATGTGTGTATTATAATCATCGAAATTTATCATATTATTACATATTTCACATGGTATCATTCCGATATTATCAAAATTTATATCTTCAAGTGACATAGTATATTGATTTATTTGATTAAATTATATATTTTAATATTAATATTTTATTTTAAATATTATTTCATTTTCAAATTTTTAAATTTACTTAAAAATATTAATTATATTATATATAACTATACCATAATGGTGTATAAAAATAACTCCATATTTAATGAATATATAGAACTTCATAATAAATATATTAATTTATATGGAGAGAAAACTATTGTATTAATGCAAGTTGGTAGTTTTTTTGAAATATATTGTAGACATAATGATATAGATAGTTTAGGACCTAAACCAGAAGGATTAATTAATATATTAAATGTAATTTTTTCAAAGAAAAATAAAGATAGTTCAAATTACTGTAATATGGCAGGATGGCCAATACATTCTAATGATAAATATGTAGATATTTTATTAAATAATAATTATACAGTTGTTATTGTTGAACAATTTGATAATGATATGGGAGGAAACGCAAAGAAAGATAGAAAAGTTACAGATATATTATCACCAACCACAACAATTAATAATGTAACTGATTACAATTCAAAATTTTTAATGTCTATATTTTTTTATAAATTTAAAAATAGAAAAACTAAAAAGGAACAATTAAACTTTTCTTTAAGTGTAATTGATCTTTCAATTGGAAAATCATACTTATATGAAGATGTTAATAAAGATGAAAAATTATTATTTGATAATATTTATAGAATTATATTAAAATTTAATCCAGAAGAAATTATTATATTTGGAGATGATATTGATTTTAATGTAATAAAAAATAATATTAATTTTAATGATAAATTATTACATAATAAAATTGATAATTACAATAAAGATATTTTAAATATATCGTATCAAATAGAATTACTAAAAAAAGTTTATAAAAACATTGGTATGCTAACACCAATTGAATATATTGGATTAGAAAGACATCCAGATTTACTTATTAGTTTTATTAATTTAATTGAATTCGCATATTCGCATAATGAAAAAATTATAGAAAATTTATACAAACCTGAACTTATTGAAAATAATACTCAATTAATTTTAGGTTATAATTTAGTAAATAAATTAGATATAATTAGTAATGATAATTCAAAATTTAGCTGTTTACTTAATATTTTAAATAATTCAAGTACAAATATTGGAAAACGATATTTTAAAAATAGATTATTAAATCCAGATAATACACCAGAAAAAATTAATAGTAGTTATGATAATATCTCATTAATGTTATTAAAAAAAGATAGTAAATATATATATGAAATCTTAAGAACAAAATTAAAGAATATTTGTGATTTAGAAAGAATTATAAAAAAAATGTATTTATTAAAATTACAGCCATTAGAATTTATTAATATTAATACATCATTAAAAACATTTTTAGATATATTAAATGATATAATTAAATTTATTGAAATTGATGAAAACTTTAGTAAATTTAAAAAGACTAATTATAAAAGAGATTTAAAAAATTTAATTAAGTTCATAAATGATAATTTAAATCTTGATACAATTAATAATTATAATTTAAACAATATTGATGGTCATATTTTCTGTAAAGGAGTTTTTAAAGAAATAGATGAATTACAGAATAAATTAGATGAAAATATTAAAAGCTTTAAAAATAAGGCTGATGAATTAAATAACATTGATAAAGATTTTAATGGTTTCTTTAAGGTAGATAATAATGATAATTTTGGTTATTTTCTTCAAATCACTAATAATAGATTTAATATTTTTAAAAGAAATAGTGAATATAATGATTTAGATAAAATAACTTCTAAGAAAGTTTCACCAAGTAGTTCTACATTACGTATATGGTTTCCTGAATTTAGTAAAATAAACCAAGAAATTATAAATTTAAAAAATAAAATAACTGAAAAATGCATAGAAACATATAAAAAATTTTGCGAGGATCTTTTTAAAAATTATGAAAATTTATTTAATACAATTATATATGATATTGAAACTTTAGATTTTGCGACAACAAATGCATATAATTCTATTTTATATAAATATTCAAAACCAATTATAAATAACATTAATGATGGTAAATCATATATAAATGTTAAACAAATTCGCCATCCAATAATAGAGATTATTAATGAAGACATTAAATATATTGCGAATGATATTGAGTTAGGTAATGATAAAGATGGAATATTACTATATGGAATGAATTCAGCAGGTAAGAGTAGTTTAATGAAATCAATCGGATTAAATATTATAATGGCTCAAGCAGGTATGTTTGTACCATCATTAAATATGGAATATTATCCATATAATAAATTATATTCAAGAATTCCAGGAGGAGATAATATTTTTAAAGGTCAAAGTACATTTGTAGGTGAAATTAGTGAAATAAGAAATATATTAAAATGTGCTGATGATAAAACATTAATTATTGGTGATGAACTATGCTCTGGTACTGAAACAAATTCAGCAATTGCAATTGTAAGTGCAGGAATATTAGATTTAATTAATAAAAAAAGTTCTTTTATATTTGCTACTCATTTACATGAGTTATCTGAGATGAAAAAAATAACAGATATTGATAGACTAGTTATAAAACATTTATCTGTTAAATATAATAATGCAAAAAATGTTCTTGTTTTTGATAGAATTCTTAAAGATGGAGCAGGTGATAGTGTATACGGTTTAGAAGTTTGTAGATCTCTTGATTTAGATACTAGTTTTTTAAATTTAGCAAATGAAATTAGACAAGAAGTTTTAGGTATTAATAAATTAGTAAATTTTAAAAAATCTAAATATAATGCTAATTTAATAGTTGATAAATGTAATATATGTAAAAAAGAAAATGCGACAGAAACACATCATATACATTTCCAAAAGGATGCAGATGATAATGGTTTTATTGATCATTATCATAAAAATAAAAAATTTAATTTAGTTGGTCTATGTGAAACATGTCATGATAAAATACATAATGGTGAATTAAAAATTGGACAAGCTATTATGACTTCTAATGGTATTATGTATGGTTAAAAATTAATTTTTTTGTTTTTATATATTTTTATATATTTTTTATATATTTTTTAAATATGACATGGTGGACAATATCTGCCAATCATAATTATTGCGATTATTTCGAAACCAGCAATACTCATGAATATTACCATTTCTTTATAATAATTATAATCATTTACAAAATAAACATTATTGTATTTATAACAATCCATTAATGTATTATTTGAAATAAACTTTTCATATTTTTTCATTTCATTAATATTATCATAAATTTTAACTATTCTATTACTAATTTTTTCTCCATTTTTACATTTTTTTTCTCTAAAAGTGCATAATGAATCATCTGAATCAAAACGATTTTGTAAAAGAACTTCATTTGAATCATGTGTTGTTATAAAAATTTTATTACAAATTCCTAAATCTGCTACACACCTTTTACCACAATCACATTTTACAAAATTACTATTACTATAATCATCTATATTATCTGGTATTTTAAGTGGATATTCTATTTTTGTAATATTGCATTTAATATTATTAAAATCATCTCTTTTACTATATTTAATTGAATTAATAATACCAAGTGTTAGCATAGTAACAAATATTATAAAGTTTAAAAATATACATGAAATTGGACCACACATATTTTATGTTATTTTAATGTTCTAATTAAATACTTGTTACTTTTGTTTTATCTATATTATTTATATAATCTATTTAATATATTATATTCAATTTTTTTTTTACTAGTATAACCCATCAACATTTTCAACATTATTTGAATATAATATAAATCTTAAATCTAAACAATATTCTTTTAAGTAATTCTCAATATATTTTTTTAATATTTTAATATTATCAAATTTAATAATAATATCTTTTTTAATTTTAAATATTTGTAATTTTTCAAAAATATCAATTTTAGATATAATTAAATGAGTAGTACCAGATATATTGATAGCATCTTTAAGTTTAACTAAATCTAACCAATTTACTTTTCTTCTTCTACCTGTGGTAACACCATATTCTTTACCTTCATTAGCAATAGATAATAATTCAGGATCATTTAATAAGCTTTCAGGAAAATCTGGGTCAGTACCAGAACGTGTATCATAAATTTTACAAGCACCATAAATAGAATTAATTAATCTAGGTGAAAAACCTAATGAACACGCACCATATGGTAATGTAACAGATGATGTAACATATGGGTAGTTACCATAGTTAATATCTAACCAAAAACCTTGAGCTCCTTCGCATAATATACTTCCTTCTAATTTTCCATCCCATAAATAACTTTTAAAATCTGGATCATCTTTTACTCTTTTACCAATTCTAGCATATTTATCTCTATAACAAGGTGCGATACCTTTTGCGGTAGTACCTTGTGTATTATAATATCTTTTTTTATCATCATCAATATGTTCATCTGTTACAATATGAGCATT
>Ga0213859_10000511_pt1 | contig 17838 bp, 14 predicted proteins | sample PICome_2_FD_160133 | JGI IMG/M metagenome (GOLD analysis project Ga0213859, IMG submission 160133) | Coastal seawater microbial communities near Pivers Island, North Carolina, United States - PICO304 | ecosystem: Environmental > Aquatic > Marine > Coastal | place: USA: North Carolina... | reverse complement strand
AGATGAAGTTTATAAAAATTCATTTGAAGGACCTAATTGGTTAGATATCAGAAACGAAGACAAATTATATAAAGATAGAGATCCTGAAGTAATTGTTGTTGGAAGTGGACAAGCAGGATTATCAATTGCAGCAAGATTGAAACAGCAAAATATAGATACATTAATTGTAGATAAAAACGATAGAGTCGGGGATAACTGGAGAAATAGATATCACTCCCTTAAATTACATAACCAAACTCATGTTAATCATTTGCCATACATGCCTTTCCCTCCAACATGGCCAACCTATATTCCAAAAGATAAATTAGCAGGATGGTTTGAGTACTATGCCGAAAGTATGGAATTAAATGTTTGGACTCAAACTACATTTCTTGGTGCTGAATATAATGAGGTTGAAAAAAAATGGATTGTAACACTTAAATTACCTGATGGTAATATAAAGATAATGAAGCCAAAGCATATTGTGATGGCTATAGGTGTTAGCTCAGTACCTAATAGAACCAAAATTCCTGGAACAGAAAACTATAAAGGTAAGATAATTCATTCTACTGACTATAATAATGGAAGAAATTATAAAGATAAAAATATACTAGTCTTTGGAACAGGTACAAGCGCTCATGATGTTGCCCAAGACCTATATGTTCATGGCGCAAATGTAAAAATAGTTCAACGATCACCTTCTATGGTAGTCAATGTTGAGCCTAGTGCGCAGCTTCCTTATGAGCTTTATAGAGAAGGTCCAAGTACAGATGATTGTGATTTAATTACAATTTCAACACCATTAAGCGTACTTAAAAAAACTCATCAATTACTTACAGAAAAAACTAAAGAACTTGATAAGCCATTATTGGATAAACTTAAAAAGGTAGGATTCAAGCTAGAATTTGGTGATGATGGCACAGGTTGGCAATTTAAATACTTAACCCGGGGCGGTGGTTATTATTTTAATGTTGGTGCCTCAGACTTAATAGCTGATGGCAAGATAGACGTAATACAGTTTTCAGATATTAAGGATTTCACTCCTTCAGGGATAAAAATGAAATCAGGTGACCATCATGATATTGACTTGATGGTAACGGCAACTGGCTATAAAGGCCAAGAACATGTTGTAGAAGAGCTTTTTGGTAAATCTGTGGTTGAAAACATTGGTCCAATATGGGGATTTGATGACAAAACTCAGGAGTTAAGAAACATGTGGATGCAAACAAAACAGCCTGGTCTTTGGTTTCATGCTGGTAGTTTAGCTCAATGCCGAATTTTTTCTAAATTTCTAGCTCTTCAGATAAAAGCAATTAATGATGGTATTTTGATTTAATTCTAAAATAATATTTATCAAGGTCTTATTTTGACTCCAGTAAGTTTCTCATATGTTAGAGCCACATTACTCATATCGGCGTTCTCACCAAACTCATCAATTGTATTCTTTAAAAGTTCCTGAGATAATTTTCCAAGAGGAATTTCAATATCATTTGCAAATGCAATTTTAGTTGCTACGCCAGCATCCTTTTTCATCAAACCAGTACTGAACCCCTGAAACATTTTACCTGATAGAATATTATCTGGAAGTGTGATCTCAGTTGCATAGTTTCTGCCAGAGCTTTTTTGAATAATGTTAACTGCTGTCTCTGGCTTAACACCATCTTTTACAAGCATTGATATAACCTCGAAGGTTGCCATTCTGCATATTAAATTTAGTAAATTATTTCCTGCTTTTATAGAATGTCCTGATCCCACTTCTCCTGCAAAAAAAATATTTGAGCTAATATCATCCATTATGGGTTTTATAGTTGAAAATTGAGTTTTTGTTCCACCAACCATAATAGCAATATTCCCTTGATTTGCACCTTTTGGCCCTCCACTTACTGGGGCGTCTATAAAATTTATTTCTCGTAACTGAAGAGTTTTAGATATTTTTCTTGTTATTTCAGGTTCTCCAGTAGTCATGTCAATTATAAAGGATCCTTTAGTCGTTGTTTCAATTAATCCATTTTCACCATAAATAACTTTTTCAACGACTGTGCTTGTAGGTAAGCATAAAAATATTCTCGATGTATTACTGGCTAAATCTGAGGGGCTTGAACAAGCTAAAGCACCTTTATCTAAAAAATATTTTAAGTTCTTTTCATCAAGATCATAAACGTATAATTGATATTTTTTAAGTAATCTTTCAGCAAGTGGTTTGCCCATATTACCTAAACCAATAAATCCTATTTTATCCATAAAGTTTTACCTAAACCAAGAATTCAAATTTAAGAAAAAGTCCCATCTATATTAGTTTTAAAACATTTTCGTTGGCTTATTTTTTCATACCAACTTTTTAAATTTGAAAGATTTGGGCGTTCAATCGGTAAAGAATGATACCTGTAAGAAGCAACTCCCATTATAATATCTGACATACCAAATTCGTTATTTAAAATATATTCACGACCTTCTAAAAATTTATCAAAAATTTCAAATTTTTTATTAATTAGAATTATATTCTTATCAATCAATTCTTGATCTCTATCTTCAGGTGGATTTCGAACTAGTCCCCAAAACACAGGTGTCATATTGAGTTGTAAGTCAGTTGTTTGAAATTCCATCCACTGTTCTGCAATAGCAATATCTTCTTCACTAGAAATTTTATAAACATTAGTATGTTTTCTATATAAGTATCTAACTATTGCATTAGATTGAGTAACTATATGCCCATTATGATCCAATGTTGGAACTATAAGTTGGGGATTTAGTTTTTCATAATTTTCTACGTTAACTGTTCCAAATTTTCCATGTTCATCATGCCATTTAAAATCTAAATTTAACTCACACAGTGCCCATGAGACCTTTTGAACATTAATAGAATTTCTTCTTCCATATAAATTTATCAAGTTATTTTTCCTTTATTTCATAACTGATAAAGCTGTAGGACTTACATTGTGGACTAATATAGAATTTCTATCTACAAGATTTGCAACAGTTGGGGCTATATTCTCTACCCATTCTTTACTCTCATAAACTGCTTTATATAACTTAACTTTTTCGTCTTCACTCTCAAACCTTCTAATCCACACATAGGTGTTACCTTTTTGTTCGGAGTTCATAACTCTTTCACCATTCTCGAGTGCAAATTGGTCAGAACTATCCATAATAAAACTGCCATGAATAACCATGCCTTGAGCTATTTGAAATGGCATTATTGTTTTTTCCATAAATGAAATCCACTCATCCATTTTACCAGGAAAAATTTGATAGATTCTTAGTTCAAAAAAAGCACTCATTTCTACACCTCATAAGATAAATAAAATTAAACATTATATAATTAAATTTAATTATTCAAATTTTCATTTATATTATCTAGATAAGTTTCTATGGAGAAAGCGATGAATTACTCGAGGGGTTGTTTTGTTGGAAGAATTTGGAATACTCAAAAAGGAGGACCTTGTTTAGTTAAGGTCAAAGATGGGTTTGTTTATGATATAACTTCAAAGGAAACACCTACGGTAAGGGACTTATTGGAATTAGAGAATGTTGATGAGTATTTAAATAATTTACAAGGTGAAAAAATAATTCCAATCGAGGATCTACTTCTCTCCAGTTTAAAAAAAGACAAAGAAATTCATTTACTAGCTCCCTGTGATTTTCAGGCAATAAAAGCCTGTGGTGTTACCTTTGCTAAATCTATGGTTGAGAGAGTGATAGAAGAAAGAGCGGCAGGAGATCCTAGAAAAGCAGAAAATCTCAGAAATCACATAGGTGGAATAATAGGAGATAGTTTACAAAATATTATACCTGGATCCGAACAAGCAGAAGAGGTAAAAAAAGCACTTATCAGTGAAGGTTTGTGGTCTCAATATTTAGAAGTTGGAATAGGTAAAGATGCAGAAGTTTTTACAAAGGCCCAAACATTATCTTCTGTGGGTTTTGGAGCAGAAGTTGGTTTAAACCCAATTTCAAACTGGAATAATCCTGAGCCAGAGATTGTCTTAGCAGTAAATAGTAATGGTATAATAAAGGGAGCTACTCTAGGTAATGATGTCAATTTAAGAGATGTAGAAGGAAGATCGGCTTTATTATTAGGGAAGGCAAAAGATAATAATGCTTCTTGCTCAATTGGTCCTTTCATAAGAATTTTTGATAACACATATTCCATTGATGATATGAAGTCAGCGCAACTGACTTTAAAAGTGGAGGGAAAAGAAGGTTATGTCTTAAATGGTTCTAGTTCTATGTCCGAGATTAGTAGGGACCCAGAAGATCTTGTTAAGCAAACCATTGGAAGGCATCATCAATACCCAGATGGTTTTATGTTATTTTTAGGAACCCTTTTTGCTCCGACCGAAGACAGGGACGTAGTTGGAGAAGGTTTCACTCATAAAGTTGGAGATAAAGTAACAATCTCCGAACCTAATCTTGGAGAGCTTATTAATTATGTAAACTTATCTACGGATTGTCCTCCATGGGATTATGGTATCTCTTCCTTTACCAAAAATTTAAGTCAAAGAGGTTTGCTATAAAATTATTAAGGCTAAACCATGAATGAACTTGAAAAAGGGGCTTTGAAAGGTGTTAAAGTATTAGATTTCTCCACTCTTTTACCTGGGCCACTTGCAAGTTTATTTCTAGCAGAAACTGGTGCTGAGGTTATTAAAATTGAGAGACCAGTTACAGGAGATGAAATGAGACTGTCACATCCTAAATGGAGTGATGAAAGTGTTTCATTTTCAATGCTTAATAGAGGTAAAAAAAGTTTATGTTTGGATTTAAAAGATCAAAGTAGCAAAGGTATTTTAAAACCCCTCATTGAAACAGCTGATATAATAATCGAACAATTTAGACCAGGGGTAATGAAAAGGCTTGGTTTAGATTATGAAAGTATAAAAAAAATCAATAGTAAAATAATTTACGTCTCTATAACAGGCTATGGCCAGACTGGCCCAAACAAAATGGTTGCAGGACACGACTTGAACTATATTGGTAATACTGGCCTTTTGAGTCTCAGCATGGGGACAAAAGGAAAACCTACAGTTCCTCCTGCATTAATTGCTGATATCGCTGGAGGTTCTTACCCGGCAATTATTAATATTTTATTAGCATTAAGAAAGAGAGATTTACATCAAACTGGTTCATTTTTAGATATTTCAATGTCAGACAATCTTTTCCCCTTTATGTTTTGGGCATTAGGTTCAGGCTTTGCCTCAAATACTTGGCCACTCAATTCTGACTCAATTCTTTCAGGTGGCTCACCTAGATACAATATTTATGAAACTAAGGATGGGAGTTACATTGCAGCTGCGCCTCTTGAAAATCGTTTTTGGAAAAAGTTTTGTAAGGTTATAAAATTACCTAAAAAGTTTGAAGATATGGAGGATAATCAAGAAGAAGTCATAACAAAAATTAGAGAAATTATTATTTTAAAAGACAAAGATTATTGGGCTCATCTTTTTAATGAAGCTGATTGTTGTTGCTCTACAGTAAAATCTATTGAAGAAGCTATAAACGATAATCACTTCAAAATTAGAAATGTTTTTGAAAAACAAATTGCTAATGAAGAAGGTCAGAAAATACCTGCTCTTCCAATCCCAATTGATAGTCAGTTTAGAAAGACAAAGAAAGTTGAAAAAGCGCCTAGACTTGGTTCTGAAAACAGTGATTTGATTAAATCATTAACTTGACCTTATGTTTACTTCTTGTCACAGTAATTATAAATTAAACAAATTTATCTGTTTGCAACTTTAGGAGATTATTTATGAAAAGATTAAATGACTTAGAATCCTACTGGATGCCATTTACAGCAAATAGAGATTTCAAAAACGATCCTAGAATAGTCGTCTCTGCTGATGGGATGTATTATAAAAGCGAGACAGGTAAAGATATATTAGATAGTGCTGCAGGTTTGTGGTGTGTTAATGCCGGTCATAACAGGCCAGAAATAACATCTGCAATTTCACAACAAGCAGCTACATTAGATTATGCCCCAAGTTTTCAATATGGTCATCCAAAAGCTTTTGAGTTAGCTAGTAGAGTCGCAGATTTATTTCCTAAGGGTTTAGATCATGTCTTTTTCACTAATTCTGGTTCTGAGGCTGTCGATACTACGTTAAAAATAGCCTTGGCGTATCATAGAGCAAGAGGAAAGGGTACTAAGACAAGACTAATTGGGCGTGAAAGAGGGTATCATGGTGTAGGTTTTGGAGGTATTTCAGTTGGTGGTATGCCAAGAAACCGTCAATATTTTGGAACACTTCTTACTGGTGTTGATCATATTTCTCATACCTATCTTCCAGATCAAAATCAATTCTCAAAGGGTTCACCTGAACATGGTGAACACTTAGCTAATACATTAGAAGACATTGTTGCCTTACATGACGCCTCCACTATTGCTTCGGTCATTGTAGAGCCAATTGCAGGCTCAACAGGAGTTTTGCCTCCACCAAAAAACTATCTTAAAAGATTAAGAGAAATTTGTGACAAACATGATATTTTATTAATATTTGATGAGGTTATTACTGGTTTTGGTAGGCTTGGTAAAGCTACTGCTTCAGAATACTTTGGTGTTACTCCTGATATTATTTCATGTGCAAAAGCAATTACTAATGGAATTATCCCCATGGGAGCTGCTGTTGTCTCAAAAAAGATACATGATACTATGATGGATGAGGCAGATATGCCTATTGAACTATTCCATGGATATACATATTCAGGTCATCCAATTGCATCAGCAGCAGGTCTGGCAGCTTTGGATATTTATAGGGATGAAGACTTGTTTAATAAGGCTGCTAAAACAGCCAAATATCTTGAGAATGTTGTCCATCAACTTAAAAATGACAAAAACGTTATTGATATTAGAAATTTAGGGTTAGTGGCTGCTATCGAAATTGCACCACGACCTGGTCAGGTTGGTGCTAGAGGTTTTGAAGCAATGAAAAAAGCATGGCATAAAGGTTTAATGTTGAGGGTTACTGGTGATACCTTAGCCTTCTCTCCCCCGCTAATTGCAGAAAATCATGACATAGACAAAATTTTTGAAATTGTCTCAGAAGTGCTTAGAGAATTAGACTAGTTTTTTCATGCCATTTATTGGTATTTTAAGATAAACATCTCCATTTTCTTCAGATGGCGGGAAATTTCCTGCTCTCATATTCACTTGTATTGAAGGAATTATTAGATTTGGCATGTTTAGGGTTTTATCTCTGTTAATCCTGATACGCACAAATTCCTCTTCGCTGATGGAATCATTAACGTGTATATTGTATTTTTTCTGTTCTCCTACTGTCGTGTGCCAATTTACTTCCCGATTAGCGGGTGGATAATCATGACACACGAATATATCGAAGTGATCAGGATAACTTAAGATTTTCTTAATTGATTTGTATAATATTTTGGCATCACCTCCTGGAAAATCTGCTCTGGCACTTCCTAGATCTGGCATAAATAATGTATCGCCAACAAAAATGGATTCCATTATAACATGAGCAGTACATGCCGGTGTATGTCCAGGTGTTTCAATAACTTTACAAGTGATTTGTCCAATCTTATATTCGTCGTTGTTCTTGAATAGTTTGTCAAATTGACTCCCATCTCTTTGAAACTCTGTGCCTGCATTAAATGTTTTACCAAAAATATTTTGAACATCAGATATTTTCTCAGATATTCCAATTTTACCGCCAAGTTTTTTTTGTATGTAAGGGGCGGCCGAAAGATGATCTGCATGAACATGTGTCTCTATGAGCCAAATTAAATTTAGATTATTTTGTTTTATAAAAGAAATTATTTTGTCTGCATTTATGTAATCAATTGATCCAGATGAGTAATCAAAATCTAAAACTGAATCTATGACTGCACACTCTTTTTCTTTTATATCGTAAACCACATAACTTATTGTAGATGTCAGTTTATCAAAAAAACCTTTTACCTGAAGGTTATTTTTTGAAAAAGTTGTATCCATTGTTAATTCTCATTATTAATTATATTATATTCGGTATAGGTCTTTTTGTTGTTTGATTTTTCATTAAAATTGTTTCTAAACTCTTAGCTATTTCAGACAATTCTATATCATTACCTGCCGGTTTTATTAACTGAATTCCAAAAGGCATTTCTCTGTGGTCTAATCCACAAGGCAAGGCCCATACACATGGTATAGCCATAGTAGAAGCATAACTAAGTGATAGCCAGCGCATGTAAGTAGGCATCTTTTCCCCATTTATCTCATCTATAAATAATTGTTGATGAGGGTAAGGAGAGACGGAAGCAGCTGGACAAATTAAAACATCATATTCATTAAAAAAATTTCGAAAGCTTTTATAAATTTTTGTCTGCATAACATGTGCCCATGAAACATCAGCCAAACTATATTGAAGTCCTCTTTCAACATTGTCTATAACGTTAGGGCCTAATAGTTCTCTGCTATTATCAAATTTTTCTTTATGTGATGCTACAAAGTTAAATCCTCTTATAATTTCAAAACAATTATGTATATCTAGAAAATCTGGTTCACATTGATCAGCTTTATGAAAATTACTTTTAAAGGTTTCAATTTTTTTGAAAAAAGTTGCTTTGATATCGTTATCAACTGGAGCGCATCCTAGGTCTGGTGAAAAAGCCATTTTAACCTTGGACAAGTCAGCCCCAACTAATTCTTCTGGCATTGAAAAACTATCAAGACTGGAAAATGGATCTAATCTATTTACACTAACTTGAGCTTGTAACAATAAGTAAGTGTCAGAGACGCTCCTTCCCATTGGTCCTTGTACAGAAAATGGATTTAATCCAACAGAAGCCTCTGTTGCAGGTACTAAACCAGGCGAGGGCCTGAAGCCTGTAACACCACAAAATCCTGCAGGTGTCCTTAAGCTTCCACCATAGTCAGACCCATTTGCCAAAGGCATCATATTAGTTGCTAAGGCTGCAGCGCTTCCTCCTGAAGATCCGGCAGGTGTCTTTTCAGTATCAAAAGGGTTAGTAGTAGACCCATAAACTTTATTTTTTGTATTTCCTCCTGCGCCAAATTCGGGGGTATTAGTCTTGCAAAATATAATAGCTCCTTCGTCTCTTATATCTTTGACTACGCTGTCATCGTAGTCTGGAACTCTATTTTCATAAATTTTTGATCCTGAAGTTGATCTTAATCCTTTGGCAATGTTTAGATCTTTGATACCAGTCGGAAGACCATGTAACATACCAAGTTCAGCTCCTGACATAACTTCATTTTCAGCTTCTCGGGCCTGTTTAAGGACGTCATCTTCGTCTATTGCGACTACAGCATTTATTGAAGGATTTATTTTTTCTACTTGCTCAAGACAGCTTTTTGTTAACTCTACTGGTGAGAGTTCTTTGTTACCTATTAATTTTCTAGCTTCAATAGCATCTAAGTCACAAGGTCTCGTCATTATCAATCTCCTTAAGAATATTAAATTCACATTTTATCTTTCTTTCGTAAAGTGAGAATTTGCAAATTTGAAAAGAAATAAATAAGATAATGTTTAGAAATTCTAATTTTATTTATTACTTCGTTATTAATTATGAAAAATATAGAAAAATTAAGGCGTGTTGGCCTTAGGCCTACTAAACAAAGACTTATAATTGCTGATCTTCTATTTAATGGGCCTAATAGGCATTTTTCTGCAGAAGATTTGCAAGTTGAGATTACTTCTTCTGGAAATTATATGTCTATAGGTACTGTTTACAATTGTCTCAAAAAATTTAAAAAATGTGGTCTTATTAAACAAGTTGAATACTCAAAAGAAACCGCTGTCTTTGATACAAATACAAACCATCATCATCATTTTTTAAATGAGGAAACAGGTCAATTAATAGATTTTGAAAGTGATAAACTAGTTTTACAGAATCTTCCACAAATACCTATAGGCTTCGTAAATAATGGTCTTGAGATAATCATTAAACTAAAGAAAAATAACTAATATTATTTAGTTTAAAATCATTCTAAACTACTTGACATGTCAGTCTCCTGTTCATATTTTTAAACTCAATCAATTATTTTTCTCTGAAAGGTTTTCTAATGGATGATATCGGTAAATGTCCTGTAATGCATGGTTCAGCAACTTCTAACAGTGGTGTAAGCACATCTAATCGTGATTGGTGGCCAAATCAATTAAACTTAAGCATTCTTCATCAAAATGATAAAAGATCAAACCCAATGAGTTTAGATTTTAATTATCGTGAAGAATTTAAAAAACTCGATTATCAAGCACTAAAAAAAGACTTACATGACCTGATGACTGATTCACAAGATTGGTGGCCTGCTGATTATGGTCATTATGGACCATTTTTTATTAGGATGACTTGGCATGCTGCAGGCACCTATAGAACCAGTGACGGTAGAGGCGGTGGTGGAACGGGTGATCAGCGTTTTGCTCCACTAAATAGTTGGCCAGACAATGGTAATTTAGATAAAGCAAGACGTTTATTGTGGCCAATTAAACAGAAATATGGAAACAAGATCAGTTGGGCAGACCTATTTATTCTTACCGGAAATGTCGCTATTGAGTCCATGGGTGGGAAAACATTCGGCTTTAGTGGCGGTAGAGAAGATATTTGGTCGCCACCAGAAGATATTTACTGGGGTAAAGAAAATGAATGGTTAGACAACAAACGTTACTCAGGTGATAGGGAACTAGAAATGCCACTTGGTGCTGTTCAAATGGGATTAATTTACGTTAACCCTCAAGGCCCAGACGGAAAACCAGATCCATTAGCAAGTGCAAGAGATATTCGTGAAACTTTTGCTAGAATGGCCATGAATGATGAAGAAACTGTAGCTCTTGTAGCTGGTGGTCATACTTTTGGTAAAGCTCATGGAGCATCAGACCCTGACAAATACGTTGGGGCAGAACCTGAAGGCGCGCCAATTGAACAGATGGGGTTTGGCTGGAAGAATTCCTTTGGTTCTGGCGTTGGAAGAGACACAATCACTAGTGGTATTGAAGGTGCATGGACTGCTAATCCTACAAAGTGGGATAATGGATATTTTGACCTTTTATTTGGATATGAATGGGAATTAGTTAAAAGCCCTGCTGGAGCTTTCCAATGGCATCCAGTAAATCCAAAGCAAGAGGATTTAGCTCCTGATGCTCAAGATGGTTCAATCAAAGTAACAACAATGATGACAACCGCTGACATGGCAATGAGAGAGGATCCAGCCTACAAGGTAATATCTAAAAGGTTCCACGAGAATCCAGACCAATTTCAAGATGCTTTTGCGCGAGCATGGTTTAAGTTATTGCATCGTGATATGGGTCCTAAAACAAGATATATTGGCCCTGAAGTTCCTGAGGAAGAGCTAATCTGGCAAGATCCTGTTCCAGAAGGTAACAGTGATTATGATATTCAAAAAGCGAAATCTCTTATATCAGAATCTGGTTTAACTGTTAAGCAGATGGTTGAGACAGCGTGGGCTAGCGCTTCAACTTACAGAGGTACAGATATGCGAGGTGGTGCTAATGGTGCTCGTCTTCGTTTAGAACCTCAAAAAAATTGGGAAGTTAATAAACCAGATGAGTTATCTAAAATTCTTGATGTTTATTCTGAAATTTCAGATAAAACAGGTGCATCTATAGCCGATATTATTGTGCTTGCTGGTAACGTTGGTATAGAAAAAGCCTCAGGTAAAAATCTTGACTTTACACCAGGTAGAGGTGATGCAACTCAAGAAAATACTGATGTAGATTCATTTGCTGTATTAGAACCAGTTGTTGATGGTTTTAGAAACTTTCAAAAACAAGATTATGGCATCAGCCCAGAGGAAATGTTGCTTGATAAAGCACAAATTATGGGACTGACAGCGCCTGAAATGACAGTTCTCATAGGTGGTATGAGATCACTTGGGATTAGTACGGATGGCCATGGAATTTTTTCTGAGCCTACTGGAAAGTTAACAAATGATTATTTTGTAAAATTACTTGATATGAGTACAGAGTGGAAGCCAGCTGGTAAAAATGTGTATGAGGGTATAAATAGATCTTCATCTGAAAAAGTTTGTACTGCTACACGTGTTGACCTAGCTTTTGGCTCTAATTCTCAATTAAGAGCAATATCAGAAGTTTATGCTTGCAATGATTCTCATGATAAATTTATTAATGATTTTATTGCAGCTTGGAACAAAGTAATGAACCAAGATAGGTTTGATATTTCTTAAAATTACAAGAAATTAATCAATAGGCGATTAGGTCTTAGCGCTTAATCGCCTTTTTTTATGATCGTGGATGAATTGCTTTATGTAAATTTAATAGCTCTGTTTCATTAACGTCTGTATATCTTTGTGTAGTGGATAGGCTAGCGTGTCCTAATAGCTGTTGAATTGCTCTTAAATCAGCACCACCAGACAACAAATGTGTCGCGAATGCATGTCTTAAAGCATGCGGTGTTGTATAAGAAGGTAATCCTAATTCATATCTCAAGCTTTCAACTCTTCTTTGAATAATTCTAGGAGATAAAGGCCCACCCCTTTTACCAAGAAATAGGGGGTCATCGTCCTTAAATTTAAATGGGCATGCTTCTAGATAACTATTTACTCCATCACATATTATCGGCAATAAGGGAACATCTCTGTATTTATTTCCTTTACCAAGAACTCTAAGCCAATCACTATTAGGAGCTTCTTTCCTTTTAAGACTTAGGGCTTCACTTATTCTAAGCCCAGAACCGTACAATAAAAGCATTACGGCTCTATCTCTTAAATCAATCCAATAATCGTTTTCACTATTTGTTAGAGATTTTAAAGCTTTTACCACAAGTTCTGTGTCAATAGATTTAGGGAAGCTTCTTTTTAGTTTAGGACTTTTAAAAATAGATAAATCTAAAGACAGTAAAATATTATTTTTTAGCAAAAATTTAAAAAAATTTTTTATGCTCGATATCTTTCTTGCAACTGTTGGTCTAGTTAAATCTTTTTTTGATAGGTAAGATAAATATTCCCGGATGACATATTTGTCAGGAGGGGTAGTGTCAAGCTTCATATCAAAACAAAAATTAAAAAATTCTGTTACGTCTCTTTTATAGGCCTCTGTAGTGTTTGTGCTATAGCCTTTTATAGATTCTAAGTAATTGATCCAATTTTCAATATTTTGATTAATTAGTTTTATGTTCATGAAATAAACTATAAAATGGACTGTCCTGTATTTTTCCAGTCTGCTAAAAAATCAGCAAGCCCTTTGTCAGTCAATGGATGATTATACATAGCTTTTAAAAATTTAGGTGGGATAGTAGCAACATCTGCACCCATTTTTGCTGAATCTATAATATCTTGAACACCTCTAATAGAAGCGGCTAACACTTTTGTTTTGAAGTCATAGATACTATAAATTTCAGTAATTTCAGATATTAAATTCAATCCGTTGGATCCAATGTCGTCGAGCCTTCCAATAAACGGAGAGATAAATGACGCTCCTGCTTTTGCTGCTAATAAGGCTTGAGCCGCACTAAAGCATAAAGTGACATTGACCATAATACCATCATCAGAAAAGGCTTTGCAGGCTCTGAGCCCGTCAAATGTAAGAGGAACTTTAATGGCAACATTTTGGGCTATGGAAGATAATTTTCTTCCTTCAAGCATCATATTATCAAAATCAGTTGCAGTAACTTCTGCACTCACTGGTCCTGAAACCTCATTACAAATTTCTTCAATTGTTTCAATAATGTTTCTACCAGATTTAGCAATTAAGGATGGGTTTGTGGTAACGCCATCAATTAACCCTGTAATATTCAAAGATTTTATTTCGTCTATCTCAGCTGTATCTATAAATAGTTCCATTATTTTTCCTTTGTAATGTTAAAAGTTTCATAAAACTAATATTTAATTAATCACATTTTATAATACACTATGTTAGATGGTATAACCATATTTAGCTTAAAATTAATTTTATGAAGTCATTTCATGATCAATATAAAGCCAAGAGAACTAGCTATACTTGTAATAGGTCCATTTAATGAACCATTTGACTATTTATTAGAAGATAGTTCTCATAAAATTTCTAATGGCCAGATTGTAGAAGTTCCGTTTGGAAGGAAACAGTCTGTTGGAATTGTAGTTGGTGAAGGTTCAGGTAAAGTTCCTAAAGAAAAATTAAAAAAAATAAATAAAATTTTTGAAGTAAGTCGTTTATCAGATGAATGTATTGAATTCATAAACTTTTTAGCAACGTGGAATTGCGTTTTTAAAGGGTTAGTTTTAAAAATGATCTTATCACCAATCGAGGCTATTACTTCACCAAAGACCTCTAAAGTATATAGGTTAAACTTTAGATATGAGAAGGGTGTTCAAAACGACAATACTCTAAATCTCACTCCAAAAAAGAAATTAGTTATAGAATTTTTGTTAAACTCAAACAGTTTTTCTAAGGGTGAAAATATTATTCAAGCATGTAACGTCTCAACAGCACTTTTAAGAGATATGGTAAGAAAAAATATAATAGATGAAGAGTTCATAAATGAATTACCAACACCCTATTTAATTGATGTTCAAAAAACAAAATATGAAAATAATAAGAAGTTGTTAAATTCACACCAAAGTTCAGCCGTAGAAAAAGTCAATGATTCAATCAGAGTTAAAAGGTCAGATTGTTTTTTGTTAGATGGGGTTCCTGGTTCAGGTAAAACCGAAACTTATTTTGAATGTGTGCAAACTTGTCTAGATGAGGGGAAGCAAGTACTAATTCTCCTCCCTGAAATATCTTTAACACCAGACTGGGAGAAACGGTTTTATGATAAATTTTACTTTAGACCGTTAGTCTGGCACTCAAATATATCCAAGAATAAGAAGAAAGAAATCTGGTTGTCTGCAATTACTGGAAGCAAATGTGTAATAGTTGGTGCGAGATCTGCTTTAATGTTACCTTTTTCTGAGCTAGGATTAATTATAGTTGACGAAGAACATGAACCAGCATTTAAACAAGAAGAAACTGTACGTTATAATGCAAGGGATATGGCTATATATAGGGCGACAAAATCATCTGCTCCTATTATTTTAGCATCTGCAACACCTTCTCTAGAATCATATCATAATATGAAGATTGGTAAATACATTCACCTTAACCTTCCACTTAGGGCTACAGGTGCTGAACTCCCAGAGATCAAAATTTTAGATTTAAAAACTGACATTCCTGATAAAGGTAGGTGGATATCTCCTTCCTTGTTGATAGAGATAAAATCAAACTTGTTAAAGAAAGAGCAAACATTATTGTTTTTAAATAGAAGAGGTTATGCTCCATTAACTCTTTGTAATGCGTGTGGGCATAAAATTAAGTGTGTAAATTGTGAGACTTGGTTAGTTGAGCACAAATCCAGAAATTTACTTATTTGCCATCATTGTGGTTTTTCTAAAAAAATTAGTAATAATTGTGAATTTTGTGGAAGTGAGGGACAAATTAAAGCATGTGGTCCTGGTGTTGAAAGAATTGAAGAAGAAGTTAAGTATTTTTTTCCTAAAGCGAAGCTCGCAGTCCTATCAAGTGATACGATGGGAAGTCAAAACCTTCTTATTGATACTATTGAAAAAATTAAAAAGAATGAAATTGATATAATAATCGGAACGCAGATGATAGCAAAAGGGCATGATTTTCCAAACCTAACTTTAGTTGGTATTCTTGATGGAGATGTAGGTTTATCTGGAGGAGATTTAAGAGCGGCTGAAAGAAGCTTTCAAATATTACAACAGGTAACAGGAAGATCTGGTAGGCATGCTCTTAATAAAAAAGATAGAGGCAAAGTTTTTATTCAAACTTTTGATTCCGAAAATGAAATTATTAAAGCAATTGCAAAAAATAACAGAGATGATTTTTTTGAAAGAGAACTCAACGCTAGGAAAAATGCACAAATGCCACCCTATGGAAGGTTGGCGTCAATAATATTATCCTCAAAACAAGAAAAAGATTTAGGTAATTATGCTCTGGAATTATTAAAGTTTTCTCCTTCTTTCAAAAACGTTAAAATTTTTGGTCCAGCCCCCGCACCATTATATTATCTTAGGGGAAAGTATAGAAAAAGATTTCTTATTAAATCAGATAAGGAGGTAAATATTCAAAACGTTTTATCAAATTGGATAGCAAAAATAAAAATTCCAAATAATATTAAGTTAGCTATTGATATTGACCCAATATCCTTTATGTAAATTTAATCGATTTTGGTGTGCTTGTTACTTGCATTGAAATGAATGCTGTGCTAGCTATCCTTATTATTTAAAAATGAGGAAATATTGAGATGAGCGGATCATCTGGATTGTCAGGTAGATATGCTAAAGCTTTGTATGAATTAGCCAGAGATAATAAAGTAATATCTTCGATAACTAAAGACTTTGAGTCTTTCAAAAAACTCTTACAAGATAATAATAGTCTTAAAGCTATGATCCAGTCTCCAGCAGTATCAAAAGCTAATAAAGAAGTTTTAATTTTAAAAATTTTAAAAAAGGCCAAAGCTCATAAGCTCACACTGAATTTTTGTGGAACTCTAGCTAAAAACGGTAGATTAAATCTCATTAATGAAATTATAGATGTTTTTTTATCAGAGATTTCTAGAATCAACGGCGAAGTAAAAGCAGAGGTTACATCATCTTTTGCACTAGATAAGTCTCAACAAGATGAGGTTAAGTCAGCAATATCAAAGGCTACTGGTGTTAAAAAAATCGTTTTATCTAACAATGTTGATGAGTCTTTGATAGGAGGTCTTATAGTGAAAATAGGATCTAAAATGATTGATAATTCAATAAAAACTAAACTAAATAGACTTGAAATAGCCATGAGAGGTATAAATTAATGGATATTCGTGCAGCAGAAATATCAACTATATTAAAAGATCAAATTGAAAATTTTGGGGTAGATGCCGAAATTTCAGAAGTTGGAAAAGTCCTATCAGTTGGTGATGGAATTGCTCGTGTTTACGGCCTTGATCAAATCCAAGCTGGTGAAATGGTTGAATTTCCCGGTGGTATTGCTGGAATGGCTTTGAACTTAGAAAGGGATAATGTTGGTGTAGTTATCTTTGGTAGTGATAAGACTATTAAAGAAGGTGATACAGTCAAGAGAACAGGGTCTATTGTAGATGTTCCAATTGGTAAGGGATTGTTAGGAAGAGTTGTAGACGCTTTGGGAAATCCAATTGATGGCAAGGGTCCTCTAAAAAACGTTAAAAGATCAAGAGTTGAGACAAAAGCTCCGGGTATTATGCCTCGTGAGTCTGTAAGTGAACCAATGCAAACTGGTTTGAAAGCTATTGATTCCTTGATCCCAGTTGGTAGAGGGCAAAGAGAGCTTATTATCGGTGACAGACAGACTGGTAAAACTGCTATTGCTATTGATACCTTTCTTAACCAAAAGGGAACAAACGATAAAGCAGGGAACGATGATACTAAAAAACTATTCTGTATATACGTTGCTGTTGGACAAAAAAGATCCACTGTTGCTCAGATTGTTAAAACATTGGAAGAAAGAGGTGCTTTAGAGTATTCAATTATAGTTGCGGCAACAGCATCTGACCCAGCTCCTATGCAATTTTTAGCTCCATACTCAGCAGCGGCAATGGGAGAGTTTTTTAGAGATAATGGAATGCACGCTGTAGTTGTTTATGATGATTTATCAAAACAAGCTGTAGCATATAGACAGATGTCTTTGCTTCTAAGAAGACCTCCAGGAAGGGAAGCTTATCCTGGAGATGTTTTCTACTTACATTCTCGTTTGTTAGAAAGAGCGGCTAAATTAAATGGAGACAATGGATCTGGTTCGCTTACAGCTCTGCCAATAATTGAAACCCAAGGTGGTGACGTATCCGCATTTATCCCAACAAATGTTATTTCAATAACAGATGGTCAAATATTTTTAGAAACAGAATTGTTTTATAAAGGAATTAGACCCGCCG
>Ga0213859_10000509_pt1 | contig 17849 bp, 29 predicted proteins | sample PICome_2_FD_160133 | JGI IMG/M metagenome (GOLD analysis project Ga0213859, IMG submission 160133) | Coastal seawater microbial communities near Pivers Island, North Carolina, United States - PICO304 | ecosystem: Environmental > Aquatic > Marine > Coastal | place: USA: North Carolina... | reverse complement strand
ATAGAAAGAATGGTGCAAACAGATACTTTGCAAATTTTATTCCAATACGTTCAGCAACAGTAAGTTTCTTGTCCATTGCTTCTATTTAGTAACAGTTTCGTATACTTCCTTCCAGTTCTTTACTTTCTTTATGTTATCGTGCTTGAAACTCATATTATGTCCGTGTTCCATCAGTATGGGATTTAGTCCTGCTCGTAGTCCTGCAAGTGCATTCTCTGGTTTGTCCTCAATCCACCAACATTCTGTATCCTTGTATTCAGCCAGTGCTTCATCCTTGTCATCGCCCGTTCCTAGTATGATAAACTTTTCAAATGCTGTCTTGCCAAACAGTTTACGCAGATTCATCTTGCGTAACTTACCCGCATTGTTGTCCTCACTTAGGCTTGTTATGCAGTGGAATACGTATCCGTGTTCTTCGTGCAGTCTTTTCACATAGAACATTGCATCACGCAGTGCTGGTAGGAATCCAATGTGTGCTGAGTTGTTGAATATCTTGATCAGTTTCTTGACCTGTTCCTTGGAAATGCCATAGCGTTCTCCCATTTCATAAACGAACTGATAGCCCTTTACTCTTTCAAAGCCCTGCTCGCCCATCCATACGTTGAATGCCCATTCCCAATCCAATAGCACGCCATCTGCGTCTACCAGTATAACCTTATCTTTCATCTATACCAACTTTACTATGATGTAAATCTGCAAACCTAAAACAACGATTGGAACTATGGTTCTGATCAATTCCATTGTGTGATTGAACTCGTCCAATTTTCTTTCAAGTTTATTTCTTCTATTTTTCATACCTGTATTATACAACCTTTAGTATGAGATGTCAAGCAAAAAGAAAGGGTGCCAAAATTGACACCCTTCCTCTCCTTATAGTCTATTATTATTATTCGCTATGCGGTTCTTACTATCTATTCATCCCGTAATAGGGAACTTTAATAATGTACTTTCTATTACTTGTTTTTGTTGATGAAGTCGTAGAACTTCTCAGCAGTTTCTAGCACGTGATCAACACCAGGAACTTCTGGCATTCCCACTTTGCTTACTACTTCTCCGGTCTTTTCATCACGCTTTTGTGTGATTTCCCAACCCATCCATTTTTGCGAGAACTCAAATTCGTTCCACGCTTTTGCCATATCAAGAACCTGTGTGCGGATCTCGTAACCATTCTTATTGAACGACATTTTTGGCATTGCTTCTTTTACTTTTGATTGAACATACTCAGCGCCTTGCTGAATATTTTTTTCGACTTGATCGAATGTAGACATATTGTTTCTCCTCTGTGTGTGTTTTAATGTGTCTGTGTTACATCTTTACGTAACAGTATTAATGTAACACAGGTATTTATATCTTGTCAACTACTTTTTTGAAGGTTTTGGATTAGAAAGATAGTCTGCTTCTTCGTCAGTCACAGGCCACCAATTACAAGTATTATTCATTATAACATTCCTCCCCAGAAAGATGCAACGATTGCGAAGTATCCTACTAGGACTCCAAAAATAATTGTTAAAGGCACTGCAACATCTAAAAAGTTCTTAAGCATCAGCGTGTCCTTTCCAAAAAGCAACCTTGTGACCTCTCATATAATGATCACCCGGCTCATAAGATGCTTTGGCTTTCTTTACTCTTTCAAGTCTACGGATAGCCTTTTTACGCTCAACAGTTTCTTTAACACCATTAAGCATTAAACTTTTTGCTGCTTCATAATGTCCTTGAGTAGCAAGTTGACTTGCAGCTCTAGCATAGCCTGCTGATACACAAGCATTTTTTAGTCTTTCCCATAATAACATTTTATATCTCCTTTGTGTGTCTGTATGTGTTAATGGATTCTTTTATACCCGAACGGTCCGGTAACGACCTGGCGCCTATCAAGTTCCCTGATCCTACGTTCCAAATCAACGTGGTCAGAAGCACGAGACAGATACTCTTCGTCCCAGTTGCGTTCAGTATATGTGAATAGTTTTTTAAGGAAGGTAAGCATTTAAGCGACCTCCTTACGGACATAACTTGGTCCGTTTAGTTCTCTATGGTTAGGTGCTCTACCGTTATGATCTAACATAAAGCGATAGGCATACTGCCAATCTTTTTTGTATTCAGTTTGGGCCCAAGTCAAAAGATCATTGCGGTGTCTATCAGACATACCGCGTTTCATCCAAGACATCAGACCACTTAATTTTAAGTGTGCCATTTTATCTCCTTTGATGTATGGATGCTTGAGGAAAGCAATACCCCGGAACTTCCCCGGCGGTGCAACTGCCTTTGGCAGTCGTCAATCACTTGTGAGGCGTGGATAACGCCCTAGTCTATCCTAGTGTCTGTGAGTGAAATAGTGCAGGATCACTGTCCTATTCCCCTTTATTTATACTAATATAATGCATTGCAGCAAAAAAATCAACCTATTTTTGTGCAATTCAGTGTTGCTTTTTTTGCATAACTGTGTCAACTTAAAGTTGACGATATCAAACGTATTGACAAACAATTCTAAAGACTGTATATTAATTGTGTAAAAAGGTTAAATACAAGAAGCATTACTAGGGAACAAAATGAAATTTAGAACTAGATCAATATTACAAGAACTTAATGAGATTGCTGAGCATAGGGATACCGAGCGACTAATAGAAAGTCGTGCCACAAACATCATTAATAGCGCAATTAACCTCATTGAAAGTATTCGTAGCAATTACGATGCTGAAACAGCAGGTGATCTTGAAAGACGTTTTGTTAACAGTATAAAAGGTGCAGATGCTAGTAAGTTTAATAGAGGCATCAAAAAAATTATAGAATCTAAAAGGTCAGGAAAGTAATGTCAGGAAACGAATTATTAAACGAAGGTGGTAATATTTTTAAAGATCCTGAAGGTAAGCCTGCCACACAAAGAATTCAAAAAAACGATATTATTCCAACTTTACAATGGTTGGAGGGCATAGTTGATCTTGAACTAACAGATAATATGCTAGGAACTACTGGTAAGAAAGCAGACAGTGGCGATATCGATGTTGCTGTTGATTCTACTAAAATTACAAAAGGAGACCTTGAACAAAAACTAAGTGAATATGTTGAAGAACTGAATGGAGAACCTAAACAGTGGATACGCAAGTCAGGCATCAGCGTACATTTTAAAACTCCAATCAAGGGTGACCAAGCAAACGGATTTGTTCAAACAGACTTTATGTTCGGAGACCCTGAATGGATGAAGTTTAGCCTACAGGGAGGCGGGGAAGGAAGCGCATTCAAAGGCGTTCATAGACACATCCTGCTTGCCAGCATAGCGAAAACTAAAGGTATGAAATGGTCAGCAAACAATGGTTTAATAGATAGAGAAACAAACGAATTAGTTACAAAGGATCCTAATCAAATTGCAAAACAATTATTAGGACAAACTGCAACACCTTCTACTTTAGATTCAGTTGAAGGCATAATAGGATACATTAAAAAATTACCAAACTACGAAGAACTAGTTGCAGATGCAAGAGAAACATTTGAAAAAGATGGATTAGAACTTCCTGATCCAAAGAAAGTAGAAAGTTTTCAACCTGGCACAATAGGTTGGATGAGACAGATGATTGATATTGTAAATGAAGATTAGTGAAGTGTTAGATATCAGATACAGTGCTTTTGATAAACCTGGCAAGATGCACAAGATAGGCGATGTATATGGTAAAAAGAATTTAAACATTCCACACGCAAAATATGTGGACAAAACAGATAGACAGAAAAAGTTAATTAAAAAATGAGAGCATATCAATTTATAACAGAAGCAAAACAAGTAGGCAGAGAATTTAATCACCTAGAAGATCTTGTGTTTACCAATCCAGACGATGGTGCTAAACGTGCTGTCCAGATTCTTAAAAATATGGAACAGGATGCTTCCGATGTTGCTGTCAAATGGGACGGTAATCCTACAGTGTATTGGGGACGTGATGATGACGGAACATTCCGATTAGTAGGCAAGAATAACTGGGGAAGAGAAGAAGGCAAGTCAAGTAGTGCTGAAGAATTAGAAAAGTTTATTCTAAGCAGAGGCAAAGATGAAGACTGGCGTCCTAAGTTTGCAAAAGATATGGCAGACCTATGGCCTATTTTTGAAAAAGCAACTCCTGCAGATTTTAAAGGTTATATCTATGGTGACTTGTTATATCATCCAGGCAAACCTTATAGTGGTTCAGATGGAAGAGTTTCATTCACTCCAAATCAAACTACCTATAATGTAAAAGTTGATTCTCCTATTGGAAGAAGAATAGCAAAGAGCAAGATTGCTGTAGCAGCACATAATTCATATGAATACTTTGGAGATAAATCCGGCTCCCCTATCAAAGATGTAGAAGCATTTAATGGCACTCCAGATCTTGTTGTACTGGGACAACAATATGTAAGTAAGGCTCCGGCTGTTAACGCAGATAACCTAGGCAACATAGAAAAAGTTGCACAGAGATCACAAGCAGCAATTAAAAAGTTTTTTGAGCCTATTAAAGGACTCAGCGATCTAAATGATATATTCTACACGTTTGTAAATCAAATGAGTCGTGCTAAAAAACTAGACAGTCTTAACACTAAGAGTTTTTCAAATTGGCTTCAAAATTCGAAGGTATCAGCCAACAAACAGCAAAAAATTATAAATATGATTAACGAACAACCACAAACTGTTTCGGATATATTTTACTTGGTAACAGAACTAATGAAAGCCAAGAACGAAGTTATAGACGAATTAGATCAAGCAGAGGGTGATGTTGTTGCTACAACGGGTGGCAAGCCAGGCGGAGAAGGCTATGTCAAGACCAAGGACAAGGTAAAACTAGTGCCTAGAGACCGTTGGACGCCTTTTAGAAGCGAGTAATCCGTCAAAATCCCCAAAAAACACACCATAACTCCTAGATTTTAGCATTTTGGATAAATACATTTGCTAACAAAAATAGCGGCTCCGGAGAGGAGTTAACATTATAGAGGAGAAACATAATGGCTGATTTAAGTTCATTTCATCAAACGTATGACAATGCCGGTACAGGTATTGACGCATCTTACTTAGATGCAAACAAAAAAGCAATTTCCCCAGGAAATGGTATTGCTGGTAGAACAGTTATTGTTTCTGTATTAGGTACAGACGACACTAACGTTACTCAAGCAGAACTAGACGGTGTTATCCGTGGTATCACTTACGGTGAAACTGCTGGTTCACCAGCAACTACTGATGCATTCACAGTAGTTGGTGTTTCTGGAACAGTTGCTTCTGGAACAATGTACCTAATGTTAAATGGTACTGGTACTGTTCAAACTACAAAAGGTGACTACCACACAGCAACTACTGTTGCAGTTGTAGCAAACTTTGACGGTTTACAACCAACATCATAATAGTTTTTAACTAGTATGTAAAGGGCGGGGAAGAAATTTTCCGCCCTTTTTTTATGACCACTAAATAGTTCAGTATGACACGATTCAATATCACAACCACTGTTGACATTACTGTTACTAATCCTGATAGAGATGAAACTGATCAGGTTAGGCTAGGACAACAACAAAACTTTAATTCACTAATACAAGGTATAGGAATACGATCCAACTTGACCTGGGAAAGAGAGCCTCAAAGAATTGAAACTGACGGCGAAGCAAAATGGCATTGGCAGTTTGATGTTGAAAGCGTAGATGTATTCCGTAAAGGAGATGACCCAGCAGGATTACTGCTTGACGATCTACAGGGAATACCTGTAATACGAAATCTTACAAATACAGCAACACTAGAAAAGCCTGTGTTTTTTACAAGAGGCGAAAATCAAAACATTTGGATCGGTGCAGCCTAGTTCACCGATAGTATTATCATTTCCTTATAGACATTAAATAGTAGTATGAACAGATTGTATTACAACACAATAATGATGAGCACTATATTTTTTATGGTGTTTGGCTTCCTGTTATCTCTATACGGACTACACGTTGATGCCCACAACATAGTATATGTTGGCGTTAGCATAATGAGTGGTGTATGTGCCGTGTGGTGGTTTTGGGTAATGTTTGTGATCAAGGATATGTTTATTAGGGTAGAAAAGGCAGCAGACAAAATGGTGGAAGTTAAAGAAGAATTAGGTGGCATAAGGGGACTTATTGCCAAACTATTTGAACGTCAAGATGATAAATAAACATATAAGGCAACAACATTAAGGCTATCTATAAAAACGCATTAGGCCAACTCAGAGTTTACTAATTGCCCCTGGAGTAGGGGAGTTTTTGGAGAATATTAGATGGCAACACAGCCAACAACAAGTTTAGAAAAACAAAGTCTAGAAGCACACGTTGATCTGTGCGCTCTTCGTTATGAGCAACTAGATACACGTATGACTAACTTAGAAACCAAAGTAGACAATATACATAAAGACATCACGCAAGGACAGAAAGGTTTAACCAAAGTTATCATTGGTACTACAGGCACAGTAATTGCAGCAGTTCTTTCAGTTGTTGTTACTATAATGCTCAAGATGTAAGCACTCACATTATTAATTGTTTAAATATAGGCCTAAGGGGCCTTTTTTTATGAGTGACGTTTCGAAACGTTTTGAACAATTAGTTAAATCGACCTACAAGAAATTCTTGGATCAAGGCACCATCTTGCCCGTCAAGACCCAAGAAGGAATCCAAGTAGGTGATGTGCTAATAGCAACAGACGGTCCGCTAAAAAATATCTATAAAAACAAAGAACTTTTTTATAAAGAAATAAGTTTAAATGCTGTGGCAATAAGAATTGCCAATTTACTTGCCTGGAATAAAAGCCAAAAACGATGTGATGAACTATACAAAAAAGACTTAGAGTACAGCCGTTATTACATAGACAGCAAGATCTTTATAGATAATTACCATAGAGCACTTAAAGCAGGAAACGAAACAAGGGCTGAAATACTATGGACAAGGTACGAAATAGCCAAAGAAAAAGCAATATGGGCCAAGCAAGTAGCAGAAGATTTGGCTGCATTTGAATAAATATATTATACAATCTGGGATAGGAAAATGAAAACACAAGATCTTTTTAAAATTAAAGCAGAAAAAGTCAATGAGTCTTTATACAAGGCTTTTGGCAAAAAAATAGATTTTAGCACTTTTGATGCAACAAAATTAGAAGATGCTAGAAACAAACTACGTACACAAATTTCGCAAGTGCGTAGCAATTCATCTTTCAACGAAAACTTAGAAAATGATGCATATCATCAAGCTCAATGGATGCTAGATGCAATTAATGCAGAACTAGCAGAAAGAGAAGAAACTGCAATTAACAACCTTGAAATTGACGAAGTATCTAATATCCCAGAAGATACAGAGGCAAACGGAGACGATATGGAACATAAAGTTACAGAAGGTGAAGTTCAACAAGCCAGTGCTATTGTAACAGCAAAGACAATGGTTGATAGACTAAGCCGTTTTATTGAAGAGATTTCTTCAATGGAAAATGAAACACTATTACAATTAGGTGATTCAATTAGAGATGAAATAGGTGCAACAGAATCTAAATCATTTATCGAAGCAAGTGCTCCAGCAATTCAATCAGCACTTGAAACCCTCAAAGCATCACGTGAAGCACTTTCAGGTGCAGTGGGTGTACTTGCAGGTGAAGAAACATCTGGAGAAATGTTAGGCGCCGAACCAGAAGAAGGTGGAGCAACTGATATGGCAGAACCAGCAGCAGATGCAGAAGCACCAGCGGCTGAACCAGCAGCAGATGATTTTGCAACAGCAGAACCAGCAGCAGGTGGTATTGAAACTGCCGGACGTGAAAAGCGTGAATCAATAGACTACGAAGGTCGCTTACTTAAGACACTGGCAGGTTAATTATGAAACTCAATGAGTTTGCTAAAGACGATAAACTCGACGAGTTGATTGGCACATTAGCCAAAGGAGTTGGTGGACTAGCCAAAGGTATTGGTAAAGCCGCAGTAGCAACAACCGCAGCTCTTGATCAATCAAGTGGTACTTCCGCAGATATACGACAAGGCGGCGCTCTTAGAGGCGGAGCAAAGTTAGGCAATCCGTCTGCAAAAGATTCAAATGCCCAATCCCAAGCAGAAAGAAACAAAGAAATCGCTGCTAATCAAAAAGAAATGCAAGATATGATTAGGGCTAAAGAAAAAGAAATACAAGAACTAAGAAAACAAATGTCTGAATTGCAGAGGCAACGCTAATGAGGTTTGTTGAATTTGCTCCTGATCAATTAATTGATAGATATGTTGTTGTATTAAAAAACCTCATAGGTCGTGCTTCAAGCAAAAAGGTTCCTGCAAAATTTAATTGGGCAGGATTAAATCAAATACTAAAATCTAACGATGCTTCCTTAGCAACTGACTATGAAACATTTAAAGCAATGTATGATAGTTCACCTGCAATTCAAAATCTAGTCAAGAACTTCAATGCAGACGGTGTTGAACTGAATGTTCCAGGAGCAGCAGATGATGAAACACCTGCAGATGGAACAACTGATGCACAGGCAGCAGTAGATCAAACAGCCGCAAGTGCCGCTCCTCAACAATTGGCACAACAAACTGCCTAATCACTCTTGACAACACATTCAATCTGTAGTACTATATAATACTAAAGAGAGAAAGAAACAATATTATTATGACTGCACCTCCACCATTTATAGAAAAATATCAATACCAATCCCTAAAACAAGTAAACGATCCAATCGCTAAGAAAAGAGTATATGTCACACCCGACGGTGAAAAACTTCCAAGTGTAACAACTATTCTTAGTTCTACAAAAGATATGACTCATCTTAATGAGTGGAAAAAACGAGTTGGCGAAAAAGAAGCACAAAGGATTACCACAGAAGCAGCAGGAATCGGAACGGCTATGCACGCCAATCTTGAAAGATTTTTGTGCGGAATGGATAGACAACCAGGCAATAATGTTGTTCACGTTCAAGCAAACAAAATGGCAGATGTAATCATACAAAATGGATTATCAAATGTAAATGAAGTTTGGGCAATGGAACAAGCACTTTACTTTCCAGGATTATATTCAGGAACAACAGACCTGTGTGGTGTGTTCAACGGCAAGCCTGCAATTATGGATCACAAACAAACTAATAAGCCTAAAAAAGAAGAATGGGTTGAAGATTATAAACTACAACTAGTAGCCTATGCTATGGCACATAATGAAGTTTATGGCACAGATATCAAAACAGGCGTGGTGTTTATGTGTTCAAGAGATCTACAATATCAACAGTTTGAAGTTACTGAAGAAACATTTCCTAAATACCGCGATATGTGGTTAGATAAAGTAGAAGAATACTATAATTCTAAAAGATAATATACTACTATAATACAAACGCAGACACAGTTTGTTCTAAGTAGATAAATACTTAAAACATTTAATGGAGCAAAAATAGTGGCTGTCGTACAAATATCTAAAATACAAATTAGAAGAGGACAAAAGAATTCTTCTACTGGTGTACCACAACTTAGTTCAGCAGAACTAGCGTGGGCTGTTGATACACAAGAGATGTTCATTGGTAATGGCAGTGTTGAAGAAGGTGCTCCTTATGTTGGTAATACAAAAATCCTTACCGAACACGATAATATTTTAGAACTTGCTTCCAGTTATAGGTTTGCTTCAGATGATCCATCTATTACACTTAGCACACCAAGAGCACTCTTAGGAAAAATTGATGAAATAGAAGTAAGTGTTGCTGACTTTGGTGCAGTAGGTGACGGATCAACAGATTGTGTTCAGGCATTTGAAAATGCATTCAATCAACTTTTTAGAAACACAGATCCAAAGTATAAAAAAGTTTTAACTATTCCTAACGGAGAATATCTATTCCTTTCAGGATTAGAAATACCTAGCAATGCAATTATACGAGGTGAAACACCAACTGGTGCTATACTACATCTCGATACACATAATATTACATTTGTTACAAGCACAGGAGATGTGCTAGTTGATTTCAACAGCACCAACAGACCACAAGACATTCATATTAGTAATTTAACTATAAGACGAAGCAGTGGTCAAGTGGTGTTGACAGGTGTTAAAGATTCATCTTTTGATGCTGTATCATTTGTAGGCGAGTATGTACTTGGCAATCCTGTTACTAACCTATCTACTGAGCCAGGTGCTGTGATTTGGTCGAATGATATTCCAGGTATCAAAGTAGAGAACATTAAATTTTCTAACTGCAAATTCAATTATAATAGCGTGTCATTAAAATGTAATCAAACTATACAAACTGACACAACAATGAACTTTAATAATTGTGAATTCTTTGTTAATGATACATCGTTCTTTGTCAACGGAGTGAGTGGACAAGGAAACATTTGGCAAATAAAAGATTCTAATTTTACACAAATTTCTACACAGATTTTTTCAAGCAATAATGGATACGGTACTAAGTTTCAACGTTGTAACTTTAAGGACTGTGGTAATGGTACAGGCACAGCAGCACTACCTACATCATCAATGATTTCATTTGGTGAAAGTAGAGACAATCTTGTTTTAGATTGTATTAGTGATAGACAACAGGCAGCAGGCGTTGTTGCAAGTGAACTTGTAGATAGCATTTCAGAAGTTTCTAACAGTGATTATACATCATTGATTAACAGAAACTTTGCTGACATCTATCTAACTGACAGTTTCCGTCCTATTATTGTTGTAAGTGCATTCAATAATTTTATCACATTAAACTATGTGTTGAGATTAGGCGATCACGTAAGAATGGGAAAAATTGATTTGGCAATTGGTGACGACAAGTCAAAAGTAAGTCTAAGCGACGAATTCAAATACAGTGATTCAACTGCATCTTCACCAGGTGGACTTGTGATGACAAACTTTGAGTTCAAAGCAGAACTACGAGACAATGATTCAGATAGTGGCATTGAAACTATTGTATTATTTTATAAAAATCCTATTGCTACAGGTGCGCTAGGCACTATATCATTTGATGTGTCATACGGCGTATAGAGTTTTCCAAGCACTTTACTCTGATACAACTTATAATACATAAGAACACAAGGAAGATTGATTACTTTTTTTCCTTGCATTTCGCGACAAAAGGTGCTACAATACTCTATAACAAATGGTATAAGAGTGTTGAAACCATCATCAGCAGAAGGTTTGTTACACTTTAATAAATACCTCTGTAGTTATTAAAAAGAGAAGGCAATATGACAAAAGAAATATATATCACGAAGCGTTCCGGCTCCAAGGAAAAACTAGACCTAGACAAAATGCATTTTGTAGTTGAAGAAGCCTGTAAAGGTTTATCAGGAGTTTCTTCTTCACAGATTGAGATGAATGCAGATTTACAATTTTACGACGGTATGACAACCGATGAAATTCAAAATATTCTAATTAGAAGTGCTAATGATTTGATTTCATTAGAATCTCCTAATTATCAATATGCAGCAGCAAGATTATTATTATACAGTTTACATAAAAAAGTTTATGGTCAGTACACACACCTATCGCTTTCTCAGGTTATTAATAAAAATATAGAACGTGGTGTATATGATCCTGCAATTAAAGAAAAATATACACAAACCGAATTGAAAAAAATGAATACGTGGATCAAACACGATCGTAACGAAGAATTTACATATGCTGGTCTTCGTCAGGTTGTGGATAAGTATTTGTGTCAAGACAGAAGCAACGGAGATATTTTTGAAACTCCGCAGTTTATGTATATGATGATAGCCGCAACTCTTTTTGCAGACTATCCAAAGGAGACACGTTTAAACTACGTGAAGAAATATTATGACGCGACCTCACTTTTTAAAATCAACATCCCAACCCCTGTTATGGCAGGAGTCCGTACTCCTATTCGTCAGTTTGCCTCTTGTGTTCTTGTTGATGTGGATGATACTCTTCCTAGTATCTTTAGCTCTAATAGCGCGATCGGTTATTACATTGCTCAAAGGGCAGGAATTGGAATCAACTCGGGACGAGTACGAGCAATCAATTCTAAAATCAGAGGCGGAGAAGTAGCACACACAGGTGTTGTTCCTTTTCTAAAAGTCTACGAAGCAACAGTAAGAAGTTGTACACAAAATGGTGTGCGTGGTGGTAGTGCTACTACACACTTCCCTATTTGGCATTATGAAATTGAAGATATTCTAGTTCTTAAAAACAACAAAGGTACAGAAGACAATCGTGTTCGTAAACTAGATTATTCAATTCAGATTAACAAATTGTTCTATGAAAGGCTGTTAGCCGGTCAAGACATTACTCTTTTCTCGCCACACGAAGTTCCAGAAGTATACGATGCTTTTTACTCAGGCGATAATGATGCTTTCCAAAAAGCATATGAAGCAGCCGAAAGAAAGACTTCGATACGTAAGAAGAAAATTAAAGCAATGGATCTATTTGGAGACTTGCTAAAAGAACGTGCTGAAACAGGTCGTATCTACATTATGAATATTGACCACGCAAACAGTCACAGTTCATTTAAAGATCCTATCTATATGAGTAACTTGTGTCAGGAGATTACATTACCAACCAAACCTATTCAACATATTGATGATGAAGAAGGGGAAATTGCTCTTTGTATTCTTAGTGCAATCAATGTTGGACTGATCAATCATCTAGAAGAATTAGAAAACTTATGTGATCTCGCTGTAAGAGCATTGGAAGAAATTATCGACTATCAAGGATATCCTGTTAAGGCTGCTGAAGTAAGCACAAAAGCAAGACGTTCACTAGGTATAGGTTATATTGGACTAGCACATTATCTTGCTAAGAACAAAGTAAAATACAGCGACAAAAAAGCCTGGAAAATTGTACACGAATTATCTGAAGCATTCCAGTACTATCTGCTAGTTGCTTCAAACGAATTAGCCAAAGAAAAAGGCGCCTGTGATTACTACAACAAAACAAAGTATGCAGATGGTATTTTACCTATCGATACATACAAAAAAGATATTGATGATGTAGTCAAAGCAACACTAAAATATGATTGGGATGATCTGCGCAAAGATATCAAAGAACACGGCCTACGTCACAGCACATTGTCTGCACAAATGCCTTCGGAGAGCAGTTCTGTTGTGTCGAACGCAACAAACGGAATCGAACCACCTAGAGCATACTTGTCTATTAAGAAGTCAAAGAAAGGTCCTCTCAAACAAGTTGTTCCACAGTATCATCAGTTGAAAAACTTTTATACACTGTTATGGGATATGCCTAGTAACGAAGGGTACATCAATATTGTAGCAGCAATGCAAAAATTCTTTGATCAAGCAATTAGTGGTAACTGGAGTTATAATCCAACTCACTTTGAGAACAATGAAGTTCCACTCAGCGTTATGATGAAAGATATGCTAACCACATATAAAATGGGTTGGAAAACAAGTTACTATCAAAACACCTATGACTTCAAAGGTGAAGAAGATAACGTCCAACCAGCAGGTTTGGAAGAAACTGTAGTTGACACACAAGTAAATGGTGCTACAATGAACGGCACTATGAATGGTCACGTTAACGGTCACGTAAACGGTCACGCCAATGGGGGCGAGACTGTTCCATCAGAAGATTTAGATGGCGAAGAGTGCGAGGCTTGCAACATATAACGAGTATATGACAAGAAAGAGAGAGCAGAAGAAATTGGGAAAGACAGTATTCAATAAGAATAAAGTGGACTTCACTAAACAGTTTATGTTTTTTGGAGAGGATCAGAATACGCAAAGGTATGATGTTTTTAGATACCCGGAGTATGATAAACTAAACCAAACAATGTTAGGTTACTTCTGGCGTCCAGAAGAAGTTTCGCTTCAAAAGGATAGAGCAGATTATCAAGACTTCCGTGAAGAACAAAAACATATCTTTACAAGTAACTTGAAATATCAAACACTGCTTGACAGTGTGCAAGGACGTGGTCCTTGTTTGGCTTTCTTGCCTTACTGCTCTAATCCAGAACTAGAAAGTTGTATTGTATGTTGGGACTTCCAAGAAACTATTCACAGTCGTTCATATACACACATTGTAAAAAATGTTTATCCAGATCCTAGTGAAGTATTTGACACAATTCTAGATGATAAAGAAATTATCGCACGAGCAGAAAGTGTAACTAGAGAGTACGATAACTTTAATGCAATCGCTGAACAATATTTTCATCACAACAAAGGCGATATGTATGAAGTAAAAAAAGCATTGTATAAAGCAATGATGACTGTAAACATTCTTGAAGGTTTACGTTTCTATGTATCATTTGCTTGTACATTTGCATTTGGTGAACTTAAACTTATGGAAGGTTCAGCAAAGATTATTTCACTTATTGCTAGAGATGAAGCAACACACTTAAATCTTTCAACACACATTCTAAAGCATTGGGCCAAAGGTAACGATGATCCGGACTTTGTTAAGATTGCTAAAGAATGTGAAGAAGAAGTTTATGATATGTGGAGACAATGTGTTGATGAAGAAAAGCGTTGGGCAGACTATCTTTTTGAAAAAGGCAGTATTGTTGGACTAAACTCTAACTTATTACACGCTTATGTTGAATTCATTGCTAACAAGAGATTAAAAGCACTTGGATTAAAGACGATTTATGATCGTCCTCTTAATCAAAATCCTTTGCCGTGGACACAGCATTGGTTAAGTAGTAGCGGATTACAGGTTGCTCCACAAGAAACTGAAGTAGAAAGTTATATTGTGGGCGGCGTTAAACAAGACGTTGAAAAAGATACCTTTAAAGGTTTCACCCTGTAAATTTAGATAAGTATTGTTATGTACAAAGCACAATTTAAAAAGCATTCGCCTTATGAAAGTTGGACAACATTTGGCACTTATGGTAGCGAAACACAGGCTATTTCTGCGGCATTGCAAAAGAAACGTGCAGGTGTTATAATGATACGTGTAGTAGATAAAAAAGGATCAACTGTATACTCAGGATAATTTATGCTCATCAATATTCAATACTTTTTTATAAAATTAATTGATTGGAAAATAGCATTACTAAAAAAGTTTAGAAGTTTTATAACCGGAGAATACAAATACAAATTTTCGGATAAGGAACTTGAAAAACAAATTAACAGATGGAGACACACACGATGATTTTAATTTACGGTAAACCTCAATGTCCGTATTGCGATAAAGCAAAAGCAATATGTGAACAACGTGGTTTTCAATATGAATACAAGACACTAGGTACAGACTACACAAGAGAAGAACTGTTAGAAACATTTCCCGGTGCAAGAACAGTTCCTCAAATTGTTATTAACGGTCTAAAAGTTGGCGGATACGATGCTTTCACACAGTATCTAGACGATACAGGTTACAACGGAACTGGACATTCATTATGATTATCGAAACACCCTATAAAGTAAATGATGTTGTATCGATAAAACTTTCAAGTGGCGAAGAACTAGTTGGAAAACTAGTTGATGAGTCAGGAGATACTGTTACACTTTCTAAACCATTGATGCTTTCAATGACACAAAAAGGTATGGGGTTAGCACCTTATATGTTTACAGTAGATCCTGAATCTAAAATCAGTTTCAACGAAAAGAATATTATTACAGTAGCCAAGACAATGGAAACTATGGCGAAACAATATATTCAAAGTACTACAGGCCTAGTAACCTAATGCCGGGTGTCAGCAGAGATAATGACACTGCTGTTGGAGATTTAATTCCAAGCCAACCAAATGTTTTTGCTAATAACGAACTAGTCATTGTTGACGGCGACGATGTACAAGGACACGGTCCTGGTGAACACGCAGGCCCAACTATGATAGCAGGTTCGAACAATGTGTTTGTTCACAATATACCAATTGTAAACCGAGGTGATAAAGCAACCTGTGATGATGTTTCTACTGGAAGTCCAAATGTAAGTGCTGGTGATCCTGGACAGGTTATTACTGCTACTGTTAATAATGTAGTCATAAGTGTTTTTATTCCAGATGATCCGACCACTGCTGTTGAAGCCGCTATTCCACTTATCGAAACCGCGGGTGTAAATGCACCTAGCGATGACCATTATGATAACGGTGCAGCCGATGGCGGCGGGTCAGGAGTAGGCACAGGGCCAACCAGAGAAGGTAACTTTGCTACAACTACTAATCCTACGTATACTACTGATGCCGCAACAACATCTACACCAAACCCAGGACCAACAGATAGTGCACCGGCATCAAATACCAGTGGTAACAACGATGTTCCTGCACCTACTGAAGAAGAACTATCCGATGTGTATGCTATTCAATTAAGTCCTAATTTTACTGTAGCAGATATGACATTAAGTGCAGTGTTCCCTCACTCAATACAGGCACAAAAAGGTTATACAATAGCTCAGATAGTAGAACATCTTAGAGGCCTTGCAGTTAATATAATGGAACCACTTGCAAGTAGATGGGGGAGGTTCCGAATCAACAGTGGCTTTAGACGAGGAACTGCACGTAGTCAACATACCAACGGTATGGCGGTAGATGTACAATGGCCAGAAGATTTTAGTTTAGGACGCAACGGCCAAGCAGCAAAAATGGAAGAGATCTGTAAATGGTGTAGAGACAATTTACCTGTAGATCAACTAATTTATGAACACGGCAACTTTATTTGGCTACACCTAAGTTATGATATTAACAAAAGCACACAAAGAGGTGCTGTTTTAACTTACTATCCTCAGCGTAGTCCAAATTATCAAGCAGGAATAACCAATTATTATTCATAATCGGTTAAGTAGTTGATAACTAATTACGAAAGCGAGGTTTATATGAACCAAATAAAAAGATATATGTATATGGCTATCGGCTTCTTTTGTGTCGGTATGGCGTATATTGGAATAATAACTCCAGGTATTCCTTTTTCAATTTTTCTTGTTATAGCAGCCTGGGCTTTTGCTAAAAGTTCTCCAAAAATGGAAGCGTGGTTATACAATCATCCTTGGTTTGGAAAATTTTTAACAAACTGGAACAAGAAACGTGTGTTTCCTACAAAAGGAAAATACGCAATGATTATTGTAATGGCAACAACTCTTGCCTTTACTTTTTACGCAACAGGTAATGTAAAAGCAGTCCTATGGTCAGGTGCATTTATGTTAGGTGTTGCTATATGGGCTTGGAGATATCCCGGTTCAGTTGAAGAATGGCAACGAAGAAAAGATGCCGGAGAAAAGATTGCTTGGTTAAGATAAATGAGATGTGAAGCAGGTGATTTAGCAAAGGTACTTTATTCTATCAGAAAAGAAAATATTGGTAAAATTGTTCTTGTAGAAAAGTACATTGGAAAGTTTAAAGCAGGGGATACTTTTGACTTTAGAGGTATCTCCTGTATGATTCCGATACCAGATCATTACTGGTGGATATCAGGAGAAGGGTTAAGCAATCTATTTGGCGATACACCTAAAGCATATATCCCAGACAGTTGGTTAGAACCGATACGCCCTGAAAAGGATAGAATAAAACAAAAAGAAAAAGCACCAGACGAAGTTGCAGCCTAATTTGGTTAATCTTATCTAAAAAACTGTTTGACACACAGTTCCTTGTGTGTTACATTAATAATATGATCACGCAAGAACAATATAATTCACTTAAAGAATACTATGACTGGCAAAGAGTCATAGAATACAATCGCGAAGAAGTATACATCAAAGCAGAAAAGATCGTTGAAGGTATGAAGGAACAGGACGTTGAATTAGATGTTGACAGAGTGTTCGAAGAACTTTGGAATGATACAGATCAAGACTCATACGAAAATCCGATTCCGGATACTTGGAAACCCAAGAATAAAAATCTACATATAGAAGGTATAGACATATAAAAACACAGGGCTTCTAGCTCAATTGGTTAGAGCCGGCCGCTCATAACGGTCTGGTTGTCGGTTCGAGTCCGGCGGGGCCCACCATCTTTCCCCTGGTAGTTTAATGGTAAAACGGCATCCTTATAAGGTGTA
>Ga0213859_10000508_pt1 | contig 17858 bp, 22 predicted proteins | sample PICome_2_FD_160133 | JGI IMG/M metagenome (GOLD analysis project Ga0213859, IMG submission 160133) | Coastal seawater microbial communities near Pivers Island, North Carolina, United States - PICO304 | ecosystem: Environmental > Aquatic > Marine > Coastal | place: USA: North Carolina... | reverse complement strand
CTATAGGAAACTGCGTTAGACCCGTTATTATCAGACTTTTAGATTACATTAGATACCGACCTACAAATCTAAAAGTTAACCGTAAAAGAATATTCAAAAGAGATAAATCCACATGTCAATATTGTGGTTCAAAAAAACACTTAACTATAGACCATGTTATGCCTCGGTCTAGAGGCGGTGAGAACACATGGACTAATTTAGTCACTTGTTGTTCAAGGTGCAATGTCTATAAAGGAAATAGAACACCTAAAGAAGCTAACATGAAACTTTTAAACAAACCATATGAACCATCAATATTTTCGTCTGTATTATATGATGACGCAGGTAAAGTATGGGAAGACTTTAAAAAATCGTTCAGATAATATTAACTTTTTAAACTATTTATAGGTAATAAATCTTAAACCTATAAATGTATGATTTTAAAAAAATTAAAAGATATTTCTTATATCTTATTTCTACTGCCATTATTTTTTATAACTGAAAAAGTAACGGCACAATGTGATGTTTTTATTGAGGACGGATCTGTTCAAGTTATAGAAACATCTGATGCAGTTATGTTCACATTCGATGTGATTAACAATTCTACATCTGAATGGACTGGAGATGTGGTAAAAATGTATTGGTCTTTAAATAGTGGAGTCAATATAATGAATATACAATATGGTGATGGTAGTGATAGTGGTCATCCCGCACCGTTGTTACCTGGAGAAAGTGCAACATTTTACACTCCGTGGATGGCAATACCGAATTTACCCGAATGGTTTCCTGAAGATCCAGGACCTGGTGGTGATTTAGACGAGTATTGGGTAGACGCGTTAGATTGGCCATTTTGGTCAGCAAATCCAAATGGGTTTGATGGTACGTGGTCCCCAATGAACCTTAGATTAGGTAGTTGTGGATTGGGTGATGGTGCATGGGTTTATGATGAAGACGGGGAACCTTATTATGGACCACAAAATGAAAGTGTTTGTCAAGATATTAATAATGATGGGTTCTGTGATTGTGATATAAATGTTACAGGTTATGACCAAGATAGTCATGTAGTATCTTTAGAAGTGAATAGTTCATATAATTGTGGATGTAATAATCTAACAGATAATAATTATATGGATTGTTATAATGCAATTCAAACATTAGAAAATACTACAATACACCATTTAGTTTTTGGTCTAAATGTCCAATCTTTAGATGAAGATTGGTTAGGTTGTTTAAATAACAGTTTTCATGAAGGATGGGTTTATGGAAGTTTAAACTTTAATCTTAATCCATTAGAAAGTGGAGATATGGTTAGTGAAGAGATCATGATTTTTAATGATTGTTGGGATACAATGCAGGACTTGGCCCCTAATTCATTATGTATGCAGATGGTCGTTTGGCAAATCAATTTCTCCCAAACTGCACATGCTTTTACCAGTTATAATGGAAATAATGGGTGGGCTGCCACTTGTGGTGTTTGTGAATATGATACGCAAGCATATCCTGATATTGATTTAAGTAATAATTTAGTTACGTGGTGTTTCAACGAAAATCCACCAGAACCGGATATTCCAGGATGTACTGACCCTGAAGCTAATAATTATAATCCTGAGGCTAATATAGATGATGAATCGTGTGAATATGATATACCTGGATGTACAGATCCTGTAGCTTGTAATTATAATAGTTCTGCCACGGTATTTGACGATTCTTGTATATATTGTGGTCCTGATTGTATATGGGAGAACCCAAATATTTGTGAGGGTTGTATAGACCCCGAAGCGACAAATTATAATGAGGATGCTCTATATGATGATGGGTCATGTGAATATCCTTCACCTGACGCAATACCTGTTGTTAGCTTTAATGATTATGAATGTATCGATGGTGTTGCATATAATAGTATTAGAATACGTGTGTCTAATCCTAATTATGGTATTTATACTGCTGATGACACTTTATTTATTTATTGTGTTGAAGTTCCTGAGTTAGGTTTGGATACTTGTTTGAATGGTTATTTAAACGCAACAAGTTGGATTGAACCAGGGGGTGGACAACAAATATGGGGAAACGTAATTTTACCAAATGATATAACAGAAATAACTGTTAATATTTACAATACCGAAGGAGAAACCATAGAAGGTTTAGATAATAACAGTATAACAATAACTAATACGATACTTAGTAATGATTTATGCGATATTTTAGGTTGCACTGATTCAACGGCAATTAATTATAATCCTGATGCTACTGATGATGATGGTAGTTGTGAGTATCCTATAATAACTGATTTATCTTTTGATACTTTATTATATGTCACAGGTTGTGATGAGTTTGGTCCGTATTGGTCGGCACAATTCCAATTAACTAATTTAGGTAATACACCCATAAGTGAATGGTGTATAAATGCGGATATATTATCAACACCTGAAAATGATACCATTTGTTTTGATTTCACCACAATAATGCCAGGTGAAACATATATACAACAATGGCCTAATGTGTATGACTGGGGTGTTTTAAGTTTACACGTCTTACATGTTAATGGTAATAGTGGTGTATCGTGGAATCAATTTGGGGACGACTCAAGTGTTGCAAACAATATGTATGTTCAGATAATATCAGATGAACCTAATTGCACTATAGGATGTACTGATTCTAACGCTCTGAATTATAATCCAAACGCAGTTATTGACGATGGATCATGTCAATATTCAATAACGGAATTAACATATGTTGGGGCAGAATGTATTGTAGATTGTAATATAGATGGTCCATTTTACTACGTTAATACCACATGGACCAACACAGGTAATGTAGAAATAACTGATTTTTGTGCCGAGTGGGATGTAATAGGTGGTGAGGAATCAACAGAATGTTATAATGGTAGTTTAATGCCAGGAGATACTATAAATCTCTTATTTGGTCCTTATACTTCCGAACAGGGTCTTTTAGCATGGGCATATTTAGAAGTATTAAATGGTGTCACCTTTAATCCACCAATTGAAAATTATGAAACCTTATACTGTTGGGGTGATGCAGAATCTTCATGTATTTATGGATGTATAGATGAAGAAGCCAACAATTATAACTCAGACGCTGATTTGGATGATGGATCTTGTGAATATGATGTATTCGGCTGTACTGACCCTGAGGCAAACAATTACAACTCATCCGCGAACGTGGACGATGGGTCTTGTACTTATGACGTACTTGGTTGTACAGATTCAACCGCCAACAATTTTAACCCATTGGCAACGGTTGATGATGGGTCTTGTACTTACGATGTGTATGGGTGTACTGATGAGTCTGCAAATAATTATAACCCGAACGCTAACACCGATGACGGTTCTTGTGAATATGATGTATTTGGGTGTACTGATGAAGTTGCTGTCAACTATAACCCTTTTGCTAATATAGATGATGGTTCTTGTGAATATGAAGTGTTTGGGTGTACTGACCCCGAAGCGTTAAATTATAACGAACTAGCAACCGTAGATAATGGTACTTGTGTATATCAAGAACCATGTGATGCGTTTACAGGTAATGTATATATCTCAAATTCATTTACACCTGATAATGATGGTATAAATGATTTATGGAAAGCCTTTACAGTACAAGAATGTTGGAGTAAATGGGAATTAACTATATTAAATAGGTGGGGTGGTGTAATATGGTATTCTACTAATCCTTCAGACGAATGGGATGGAACGTTTAAAGACAACGGTGAATACGTACAAAATGGTATGTATGTTTATAAACTAAAGGCATTAACTACAAATATTAATTATGTTAATAAAAATGGTTATATTATGGTTATAAGATAACTTAATATAGTATATTGTTAAAAAAGTGACTATATTTTTAGTCACTTTTTTTTATACTTATTTTTATGAAAAAAGTAGCATTAAAACGTCACGTATTAAAAACTTTTACTTGGAGGTTATTGGGTACTATAGACACAATCATCATATCTTGGTTTATATCGGGAGATATAAGGATTGGACTTAGTATAGGTGGTATTGAAGTTTTTAGTAAAATGATATTATATTTTATACACGAAAGGTTATGGTATAGAAGTAATTTTGGAGTTAGTGAAGTAAAAAAGGACTGACACCGTCAGCCCTTTTCGTAGATAATTAATAACCCCCTTTTTTTAAAATAGTTTATGAGTATTGACGTTTAAATCAATCTCTTTTTTTCGGCTCAAGGCCTCGTAAGTACCAATTAAGATACGAACAATATTTTTAATAAAATTATTGATTTTTTTATTCAAAATGAAGAACACCTTTACTATTTCTGTTCCTTTTTTCATCTCTACTTTATAGGTAAAATTCATCCTTTAACTATACCTATAAATATCAAGTAAAATCAGTTTTGACTAATTTTTATAATATTATTTTTTCTTCCAAGCGGTAACTGATTCGTTAAACTCCTTACTATTTATTTTAACCCTTTTGTATTCCTCTTTATTTTCAGGGTCTTTAAATAAATAACCTTCTTTTTTAAGTCTGTTAATCATCTTTTTCTGATGATTACTCATATTAGAATTTACGTTTCCGTTATTTAAAAGAGAGTATAAACCATCTTTTTCTCTGTTAACGATTTCTTTTTCAAAGGGTACATCAGAATCAACCGTATCCTTTACTGGTTCTAATACAACGTCACTTAATTCATTATTTTTTTCTTTGTCTTTATTTACAAACTCAATGTCATCAATTTGGTCTCCTCCGACTATTTTAAAGTCTCTTAAGTCAGGACCTAAATTATTAATTATTGTAAAATAAATAACCCCACCATCTAATAACTCACCTAAACCATTCATTTTAGAATTAAAAGGTAATTCAATATCTGCGTTATTATAATAAGAACCTAATCTAACTACGGGTTCTTCTGTTTTTTTATCTACACCCATAGCCAATACTACCGACCTTATAAACGCAATATCTTCAGGGTACTTTTTAATTAAATCATCAAACTCAGACGATATATTTTTTCTATCATCATCGTTAAAAACAATTTTTTGTTTCCCTTTTTCAGTCGCACTATAAAAGTTAAATTCTCTTAATTTATCATCTAACATTTTAGATAATGAATTATCTTCTGCTTGCTCGTTTAAAAATCGTCTCTTTAAGGTTTTCATAATTAATATTGTTCAAAAGGTTTAGCTTTATCGTTATCTTCGACATCTATCCATCTCCAGTCATTACCATCTTTAACTATTTCAAAATAATAATCACTATTATCGGTTAATCTACCGGCCAAGGCTAAATATGGACTACTATCGTCCATATAACACAAATGGTCTGCAACATAACTAGATTTGTCATTAGATTCTGCATCCATTACTGCTAATTCTAGTTCACTTTTAAAAGGTTCAGGTATTAATTCAGATTCATTCGGTTTGTTTAATCTTTTACATTTTTGAGATACTGTATGAGGTCTCGTAGGATTAGTATTTATATTATCAGAATCATTATTAAGGTTCGGTAGATTTGACCCTCCTTTTATGTCTTTAAATATTCTGGTAACACCTGGTTTAGGTGTCGGCTGTTCTAAAAGTATGTGTAAACTATTATTCATAATTAATAATTTAAATCCTGCACTCTATACCAACCGTCGCCCGGTATTAGCATAAGATATTGATTATTGACTTTTCTTATTTCATATTCAGGAGAACCAAAATAAACAATATCTTGGTTCATCTTAACTTTATTTCTTTGACTACTTGGTATTTTTGATAATAAATCTTCGGGTATTGTATTAGTAATGTTGACAATATTTGTTCTGTCATTCTCTAACATTTTTTCAGTCTCACTTAGTCCCTCTATTCCAAATGCCTCTTCAGCGGTTTGTGTGTCAGTTGCACCAAAACCAAAAGAACCTATACGATTAATTCTATCAAAAATTTCTTCAGTGTGAGTTAAAAAATATGGTACTACTTTCCACCCTCTTAGTAAAATAAATAAATTAGGTGCATAACTAGATCTAAAAACTATATTATAAAAAGCATCACCTATCCATCCACCTCCCCATGGAGATTTTTCATATTTTTCTATACCAAAAATTCTATTAACTGCACCCCAACTGGTAAGACCCCAATGTTCTATTAACTGGGATAAGGTTCTAAATACTGTTAACCAAATACATAAAACTATATATTGTTTAATTAAACCGGTACCTACAGCCATCATTGCGGGTCCTAAACCTAAAGACTGTCTAATTGCACTAAATTCTCCCTTAGGTAACGGCATACCTCTAAACCACCTCCATACACCTTGAGGCCACTGTCGTCTTGTTATAATTTTGTGAAATTTAGGTGTTGGTAACGCAGTTTTCCATCCTTGATTCATGGCCGCTCGATATTTAGTTATAATATCATCAGAGACTCCCGCTCCTTGACCTCCCAGTATTTTATATTCGTCGGCCGTTATTTTACCTTTTTTTAATAAATCGTCTAACGTGCTTTTTGCGGTCGAAGATACTTTACCTACTACATTTGGTTTTACTGCCGCTCTACCTCCTGTTCTAAATAAGTTTCTTAAAGCACCCCATTGTTCATCCAATTCTTGATTATACTCAAAAATTTTTGTTTTAGTACTTGTATTATACAAATTTCCCATCTTTTTATAAATATATCAAATTAAAGTATTTGACTTTCCTCTTGTTATTCCTGTATCCCAAACACTATTATCAATAGTATTCGCAGGTCCTCTACTAACATCACTACTCCAAATAGTAATTGTTATTTGATTTGCAGGGCCACGAGTTAAACCTGTCTCCCATTTTGTGACTGATGGGTATGAACCTCCTCCCCCTCCTCCGCCAGCGTCTGTAGAGGTTGTTGTTGAAGAACTATCAGAAGACGATGTTTCTGCTTCATCATCTTCTGATAGTTCAGTACTTTGTAGTAACTCAGGGTACTTATCTTTATTTTTTTGTACGAAATCTTTTACAATTCTACCTGCTTCTGCACTTGCTTCTTTTTCAACAGGACTACTAGAACTTGTATCCGCACCTTCTAATTCACCTTTTTCATATTGCCTATGGTGAGTTAGTTCGTGAGCAATTGACCTTAAAATATCAATTAAAGCCCTACCAAAACATAGTACTTTAATCTCAGATTCATCGGGTTTATTTTCTTCTCCACCTTCTTTATAATGATAAGCGGCTGTTGTTTCTATACCGTCTTTATTATCTTGTAATTTAAGTTTTATATCTTTGTTTATAATTCCTAAATCACTAATAGAATAATTTAAAAAATCATCTATTATTTTTTTTTCATTTGCATCAAAATTAACCTCACCTTCATTAATGAGCATTAAACCCTTTATTCTATGTATTGTTTCAGATAAAGTTAATTTCATACTTAATAAATATCATTAATTAAAGAAAGCGTAACAAGGTATCGGCCTTACCTTATCATTTCTTTTTCCATTACAATCTAAATTAACAATCAATGATATTTCATGTGTATTTGCCCCATATGAAATTAACTCAGCAATATTAAAATCATAACTATAGATGAAAGATAGATTATCCATTTTAATACCTAAAGTAGGTATTAAAGCGTCTCTATAATCTTCACCCAACCAACCTCTATACCATAAACCAAATAATAAATTATCTTTATTAACATTCAGACCTGCGTTTAACTGTTTAAAATCACCTTGTTGTCTATACATTAAACTAGGTGAAACGGTGCTTTCGTTATTGTAAATATTACTTAATGGTAGGGTTGTGGACAAATGAACAGTATACTTAGTAGGTAGATAACTTTCACCAAAAGATAAAGACTCATTAGGTCTATTTAAATGGTGTGCAGAAAAACCTAAAAATGATTTATCATTGTATAAAACAATTCCTGTACTGAAATCCATATATTTAGCCATACCATTTACTATTGGTTGTTGTGTTTGGAAGATAAACCCTAACTGAGGGTCTATCATATCTGGAAATGTTAGACCATCCCAGTTTAGTCTTTTTTGGGTATAAGTTGCCTGTAAACCAGCCCTAACATACAATTTCTCTGTTAGTCTTTGTTGATTACTATACAAAGCCGATATTGAATTAGTACTCAACAGATTAGAACCAGATTCATCATTAAATAAGATGAATCCAAACCCACCCTTTAACAGTTCAGTATTCTGCTCGTATATAGCCATTGCGGTAGAATAATTACCCGCAATTGCAGACCACTGATTTCTGTAAGAGGTTGTCATTTTAGGACAATGCCTATTACCAACAAAAGCAGGGTTTAAATACGCAGTATTAGAATAGAACTGTGAAAATTCAGCATCTTGTGCTGTAACACTATTAACCACAAAAGCAGTTAACAAAAATAGAAATATTTTTAAAAAATTCTTCATATCTATAAATATAAATTTACCCTATGTATATTTTTATTTTTAACCAGTATTTACTATATTTGTATTATGATTAACAAAATTACATACCTCCTCATCGTTTCTGTTGTTTTACTCGGATGTTACCCCGCACACACACCTACTTATCCTACTCTCGACGGTACATACATACTTAGAGATGTTGTCGTAAACGAAACGGATATTCTTAATTCCGAACTAAATAATGATATCTATGATGATCCAATGACATTTGTGTATCCAAACCCCATCGGTCCACTAGACACGCTTAAAATTAATAAATCACGTATTAGTATTAGTGGACATAAACTTTATGCCGGATATTACCTACAAAATGGTGGGGACCACTGGCGAGAAAGTTATGATATTAGTATTACACAAGATTTTGTGACAGGTCGTTGGGTAAATCTTAACGTAGATTACAATACCCCTTCACTCAACACATACCGTCACTACTTAATTTTGGAAGATGGTTTGGAGTATCTTGTATTGGAGTGCCCTAAGCAGTATACCAATGCACCTGAAGGTTCTGAATATAGTTATGTACTTACTTTTTATCGAGAAGGTGCTTAATTTATTTTAGTAACCTTTTAATTCGGTCTATGTTTTCAGAGAATTTTTCGGGGTTTTCTTTTGCCCACTTTTGAATTGATTCAGGTAAAATACTAATATTAACTTCTTTTTTACTTTCTGTTTTAGATTCTACCATAACATCACCTAACTTACTACTTAATATTCTTTTTAATTTAGGTGTCGGAGATGAAAAAGTTATTTCAAAGCTATTTTCCTTAGCCCACTGAGTAAGTAAATCAAAATTTAAAGTACTATTTCTATCTAATGGGAAATTTCTTAATAATTTTTTTGGGTCGGCTAATACATTAGCAATTTTTAATGACGGGGTGACAAAAATTACTATTTTTTTGTTTTCTAAACCAAAAAATGTTGATTTAGTTAAAACTATTCTACCCAATAATTTTAAAATAAATTCTTCGAAATTACTTTTTTCTCGTTCTTTTTTTTCGGGCATATTGAATGACGCTCCAGATTCATTTAAATTAGAATTTTTGTCATATGTGCTCCCCATAGTTATAAATATGTTTAAATATATTGTTCTTCTGGAATTCTATCAGAATAAACAATATAATATTCATTCAAGAAAGAAATCATATCAACATCGTCAATGAAAAAATCACTATCGTCAATGAAATCTAACTCATAATCTTCGTCTACATCGAAAAAATCCATATCTATATAAGAACTAGTGTAACCAAAGTCGCTAAGAGTTTCTAATTCAATAGTATCTATTCTTACAGTGTCTTCAGAATCGTTTACCATTTTAAACTTAACGTTTACAACTCCAGTTTTTTCACAAACAAAGATTTCTACAATTTCACTTACTTCCATTTTGTTTTTACTTAAATATGTTTATCTTTTATTAGAAATATCATGTTAATTATGAAAAGACAAATTGTAATAGACGATTATGAATTTATAAATGGTGAGATATCGATTTTTTTTGAATCTGATAATTTATACTATCAAGACACCGTAGATGAGGATTTATTTGAAACATATATTAGAGAATCAGGAACTTTAGAGTATTTTGAAGATTGCTGGGATGGTTATAAAGAATCTCATTATACAAAAGAATACATTTATGATTACTCTGAATGGTTAAATGAGGGGTTTGAGATATCACACTTAAATGATTTTTTAAATACATATTATAATAATAATAAATTACCTGATCCGACAGAAGAATGAAGCTACACTCAACAAAATTTGACAACGTTTATTTAATTAAAGAAGATGTATTTGAGGATGATAGAGGTTTTTTTATGGAAACATGGAATGAGTTAGGATATTCTAACAAAAAACTTTTAAATGACATCCCATCGTTAAAGGCGATACAAAACGATAATTCTTTATTTTCTACATTATTCGTTCAAGATAATTTGTCAGTATCTAAAAAAGGGGTGTTTAGAGGTCTTCATTATCAAACAGGGTTAAACGGACAAGCTAAATTAGTTAGAGTAATTAAAGGCTCTGTGATAGATTTTATTGTAGACTTAAGGGAAGAGTCAGAAACTTATGGTAAATTTGATTTTTTTGAATTAAATGATAAAACTAAATTATCTCTTTTTGTTCCTCCTTATTTTGCTCACGGGTTCTTATCTTTAGAGGATGATACAATATTCACCTATAAATGTGGTAATTACTACCATCAAGACAGTGAGGGGTCAGTAAATTTTAAAGACCCAATAATTAGACACATAACAAGGTCATCAGAAACAATACAAGACGTTATAGATATATACTACCCTAACAATGAAGATTTAATAATATCTAAAAAAGATTTAGACGCCCCAAGATTTTTATATAGAAAACATTAACTAAACTTAGACATTCTATTAAACATCTCATTTATCTTATCCTTTTGTTCGATAAATGATTCTTTTAATTCGTCGTCCATTTCTTCATACATAGATCCTGACCCACACTCTAAACACTCACCTTCCACCATCTCACCACCACAAGCTTCGCAAGTTTCACCTTCAGTCATATCTTCCTCATATATATTAATATCTTTGTCAGGATAAGAAGGGGGACCGATTTCACTATCTAAATTAACACCAGCATTCATTAACGCATCAACTGTCATATCGATAGACCTATCTTCTTCTTTAGACTCATTAACCAAATGATTAGTGTAAGTTTTTACATCACCTTTATTATTAATTGTTATTCCATTAGTATCTGATGGACCTTTGTCTTGTAATAAAGGTTGTTCGTTAGTGTTAGGACTTAAAGTCGCATAACCATTATAAAATGAAGAATGTAGTTGTTTTATACTGTTTTTTTCTTCTTCTGAAAGTGTTACGTAATTTCTCATGGTATTACTTTTTTTATAAATATATTCATTATCTTAAATATCATTTGACTAAAACTTAAATAAAACTTAAATTTATCTTATGGATATAGAAAATTACTTAGATTTTGCAGAAGGTGCGGTCAAATTAGAAGGGTTTGACGATTGTATTATAGGTATATCAGAGTCATTCGGTGAGGATAGTAGAATAATTTACTCTAAAGACTCTATTATTAAAAAACTTATGACTGACATGACTGAAGAAGACGCAGTAGAGTATTATTACTACAATATTGTGGGTGGATTTTTTGGTGAAAGAAATCCATTATTTATTCAAGATTTTTTGTGTTAATAGACAAAAATCATTATATTTGTACAGTTAAAAGAAAAAGATATGACTGTAAGAGAAATGAGTAACTACTTCAATCAAGCTAAAACACTTGAGGGAATTTACAAAGAACATAAGTCTATTGGTCGTCTTATTAGGAGTAATATGTTTACTCACAAGTCATCTCGTTATGGAAATCAGTCTGACATTAAATACAAAATTACTTATTTAAAGGCAAACAAAAATGATGACCTTGTGGTAAATATTAAAGTTTGCGGTAAAATGAGTCGTTGGTACGGGAGAAACAATTCTGTATGTCTTACCCAATACAATGACACTTTTAGGGAATCCTCAAGGAGTCGTAATAATGATATTCGTAGAATGGTGGAAGAAGATGTTAAGAAATACTTTCGTCTTTTTGGTCTCGACACATTTAGAGTTGAAATCGGTAAAGTTAAAGTTTGTAAGGAACTTTAATTTAATCTTAAAACAAAATATCTAAACGCTAAGGTACCTAACCTCCTTAGTTTTGAGTTTATATTAGACACTGATAATTCTTTACCTTCCTTTTCTAATTCTCTCATTGCCATATTAATCATAACCTGTTGTGACTTTTCTGCAAGTTGCAACAGGTTTTCTTTTTCTTCTTCATCTTCAATTTGTTGGTAACTATCCTGCAGTTCCTGTATCTTCAAGTACTTTTCTAAGAAGTCTTTACCACTCCAAGTAAAATCAGGTGATTGCATCATATTAACAATACCACTGTCTCTAAGTGCCTTTAAAAAGTCAAATATGACACCGTGGTTTGGTGTACCAAATACAGGTAGTAATTTATTTAAGTCGTCTATAATATTTTCTTCATTAATTGTTGTTATAGACTCAGGATATGTGTCCCCTATTGTTGACTCGTCTTTACCTTTATAATCCGAATTTTTAAGGATATGACGCAATAAATTTAATGAGCCGACCCTTTTGTCGTTAGTATCCACGACAGTCCAAGGAACGGACTCTTTTGTGTGTTTAAAGACCTTTTCTTTATACTCCGTGTAGTCGTCCCATTTCTCCAAAGACTTTTCGTCATTGGGGGAGAACTTCCAATACTTTAGAGGTGAAGACTTTCTTAAATCAAATCTCTTTTCCTGCGTCTTAGGTGTTATGGATAACCAAAACTTATATAGGTCAACCCCTCTATCTACCAAAGACTGTTCAAAGTCATTAACGGTATTCATAAACTCTTCATATTCCTCTTCACTACTATATCCCATAACAGGTTCCACGATACCTCTGTTATACCAACTTCTATCAAAGAATGTTATCTTACCTGGTTCAATATACTTTTCATATCTGCCGAACCAATCTTTTCTCTCTTCAGGAGTTGCGATACCTAAAGCAACAACATTAAAGAATTTGGGGTCCAAATACTTTGTTATCGTTCTGATAGTTGACCCCTTACCTGCAGTGTCTCTACCCTCAAAGACAACGGCAATAGGTTTACCAGTTTCTTTAATATGTTCCTGTAATTTTAATAACTCAACCTGTAAAGGTAATAATTCTTTTTTAAATTGTTTTTTACCAATCGCAGAAACCTCAGGTTCTTCACCCCCATACACCAACTCGTCTTCAACATTGTAGTCATCGTCCTCATCTGAAGTGACTTCTCTACTTTGAATTGATTTAACCAATTTCTTTAGGTATTTTCTTGCGTTTTGTTCGGGGTCACCTGATTTTAAAAACTTTCGTTCCAAATTTCTAACAGACAAATCGGTTACCTCTTCATCGGGTAACTGAGATAAAAGGTCTTCTAATTTTGCAGGGTCAACATTGTTATCTGTTAACGTATTAATTAACCCTTCTTTAGACTCCATCATGGTTTCTTTTCTAAAACCATTATTTGTTTGATATATTGCCCAACATTCACAGTCTTTGTCGTTAAATGAGAAAAACTTAGGTTGATTTTTTCGCTGTGTCGATACTTGTACTGGATGTAGTTTACCATCTTTCGTTACAACCATATCAATACCAAAGTTATCAACAAATCCGAAGTCTTGACCAAAATTGTGAACCTGATAATCTTTTAATGCGAATAATCTTGCAACTTCATTTTCAACCTTATTACCACCACTTCTTGTTCCTGCCAAACTAGAAAGTAACATATTTCTTTCATTCTCATCCTCTAAAGAACTCTGAATTAAACTATCGATAAACTGTAATGACGCTTTGTCAAAACTATTATCGAAGTCAAATGAAAGTGCAATACGATTAATAAGTGATATAATTTCTTGATTATCAAGGTCATCTAAAGATTTTTCTGTTTCAGTCTCTTCGTAGATATCTAACGCGGCTTTGGTTAAAATATATGACCTAAAAGTGTAGTGAGTATCAATTCTATTTAATAGTGAGTAGTTTTCCTCGTCATCAACTACCATCTTTAATCCTTTTGTGGTGATAACTTCCAAGTCATTCTCGATGGATTTTCTCATTTTATTACATGCTCCATATTCCTTTAATAACGCATGTAAATTAACTAACTCTTCGTATCTATCAACAAAATGTTTATTACCTGGTTCTAACGTAACTTTTTTACCGACACCACTATAATCACCTTGTAATAGTTCGGTAAAAAAGTCAATCATTTTCTTTTTTAAAGTACGGGAACCTGTACCTCCACGACCTTTATTTAATATAAAAGATAAGTTTTTACAAAATTCTTTACCTTCAGAAAAGGTGTCACATGGATTGGTATATCTGGACGTTGACTCAGTTAGATTTTCCTTATTGTCTTTTACCCAAACATCTTCGTCACCTATTAGGTTTAAAGTCCTACCATTTTCCCACTCAACATAATATATAGGTTCAGTACTCCATGGATCGGACCCAATACCTGTCACTTCACCCTTAGTACCAACCGTTATCGGTGAATACGGGTCACTCATAACTATTAATATTACTCTATCCCCAATTTCTAACTTAGGATTAATTTCTTTGTTCATGAAATACCTTTTATGATAAATATAACAAAGACAATTATAGTTTTAGTTATATTTATTTATGTATAGATAAAAAATGAAAGTAATTCTAACTGAAAGTCAATACAGAAAAGTATTAAAAGAGAATTTTGACCAAAGAATCGGCAATTCTTTAAGTAAAATGCACGCCTTTTCTGAAAAAGTCGTTAAAGATGCATCTGCACAATTAAAATTTGATTTTAGGTTTTTAGTTAGTTATGGTGCAGGTATAGGTGCTATTTTACAATCGGTATTTGATTATTTAGAAGGTAACTTTAGCGGATTAGATGACACTCAAATTGCAGGATTAGCCGTCATGGCTGTAGGTGTAGTTTTTTATGAAAATAAAGACTTAAGAGACCCTAATAACGTTATTAACAGTTTAGGTCTTGACGAACAACTAAAAGACGCGATATCTTTCACAGATAAACTAAAATTAAGATTCTCACATCTATTAAAACTATTAGGTATGAGTATTCACAGAGTATCTAATATAGTTTCTTATAGTTTTTTAATACCTATACTTTCTATAGTCATAGAAATAGTCACAAAGCACGGAGTAGATTCTACACAGTTTCAAACATTGTTAGAAAGTTTATTAACTTCTGGCTTAATTGCAGTAGAAGGGGTAGCATTAAGAGATATATTAATTAAGGCCGCTGAAATGGTTGAAAAGAAAAACACTAGTCAAAGTTAAAACTTTCGTCAACTACATAGTAAAATACATCCATAGACCAATACAGGAATCTAACTTTTCCTTTCTCTCTTTCTTTACCTATTCGTTGAGACCTCTCCTTGTCTCCTGAGATGACCCCTACAATTTTTTTACCCTTAGGTAGTTCAATCCCTTTTGGGATACTAACTTTGGGTTCCTCTGGTTTATCAAAGTCTCTCAGTCGTTTAATTAGTTGTTTTTTTGTCCCTCCGTATAAAAGGTGACGAGTTTTACAGATATTTTTAAGTTCTACAAGTGAAAGTTTATTGTAATCCATATTACAAAGTTAATGATTTTACATCATAAATCCAAATCCTTTCTTAGTTGTTCTAAATCCATTCTTAACTTTTCATCCCTATCCAAAGAGTCTTGAGCTTTTTCAAATTCTTTATCCCTTTTGTTTTTTGCCGAATAATTAGTTCCAGTACTATACGCTTTATTATGTGAACCCGCATGGTCAATACCCTTTTCTAAACGTATTACTCTTTTGTGAATTTCTTTTAATGATTTCTCTACATCTGACCAAGATTCTATTTTTTGTAATATGATACTATCAGATAATATCTCAGGTAAATCATAATCAACGACATCGGATGTGTCACCATAAAGACCTTGCTCTTGTATGGAGGTTTTTATAATCCTTTCTAATTGTTCTTCAGTTAATTTAATCTTCATTTTCTTCTTCTATCCAAATGTTTATGTTATAATCGTATGTCACTTTTAGATTTTTATTTTCCCTAATGTGTTCAAAATCGACTTTACTTAACCACCAGTAAGTATCATAGTCATGGGTGCTTTCGTTTGATGATAATCTTTTTATTTTCCCGTCACTATCTAATACGACTTTATATAAAAAACAATCATTATCATACATAAAGTCATTTATATTTTTTAGCTCCTCACCAACAGCTTGTCCATCAGGGTCATCAACATAACTTAAAATTTCTATATCGACATAACAATCAATATTATGAGACCCATCCGATTGTGTGTTCACATTAGTAGTTAAATTATTTAATTTTACTTGATAATCAGATGTGGACCTTAAAACTCCTTCTATTGCGATTATAGATTTTTTAATATTACGTATAATATCATCGAAACGACCCTCATCTTCATTAAGGAGTTTTTGTAATTGTGATTCTGTTATTTTTATTTTCATAGTATCAGTTATTCGGATATCTTTTGTGATATTCATCAGTAATAAATACGACTAATTCATTTATATCGTAATCATTTAAAATACTAGACCTATTTCTATAAAACCAATCTCTAACTACTTTATCTATAGGTTCGTTTCTTAATTTTTTAATCCTTCTAAATCCTTTTAACTCTGCAGGTATTTCGTGTGGTTGCTCATAATACCTTTTATCTTGTGGTCTTTCTTCTTCTCTATCTTCGTATGGGTCTTTTTCACTATCTGGTCTTAACATATTTTTTTGAAATAGATGTTCCATTTCATGTGCAACATTATCATTTAAATCTGCAATAATATCATACATAGATTGTGGGAACTTTTCAGGGTTGATTATTAATTTTATTTCTATAACATCATCTTCGCCAGAAAAATCAGCATTCATCAAATAATCTTCGTTTATAGTTGGGTTGTGCTGAAATTCAAATTCAATAGAGAAACTAGGGACCTTAGGATATTCATATTCTAACATGTCATTACCGAACTTATCTTTAATTCCTAATTCTTCAGGTAAATAATGGTCACCTGTGTCCCCTCTTTTTATAATATCAGTTAAACTCCTTACAATTTCTCTGTATATATAATCTAACTGTTTAGATTCATGTAACATACCTTCAGATATTAACTTTTTTACTTCATTAATAGTCTCGTTAGTTTGAAAAGTTAATTCTTTCGCAATTTGTTCAGGGTTATCGTCTTCATAATACCCTGTTTTAATTCTAAAATAATTTCTTTTAACTAAAGACTTAGAATAAGGAATATTATTAGTATTGTTTACAACATCTTTAAGAATTTGATTATAATAATCTTTAAATTCGTCACTCATCGTAAATTATTTTTATATCATTAATAGTTAAACTATAGTCATTCATACCAAAAAGTCTTACAATTTTTTTAAATTTTTTATCTAACCCATAATAGTCATCTTTCATTATTGAAGTGATAACTTCAAAACTTTTAGGTTCCATTTTTTTAAATACGTCTAAATCTTCGTTACCAAAAAGTAGAGGATTTTTAATTATTATATCACATACAACAGATTTATGAAATTTACCCCCGGAAGTAGTTAAACGTAACTTAACGGGGGTAAATTTTATCTCTCCTTTAACATTAGAATATGGACCCTCAAATCTATTGAGTAAATTATCGTCTAATGGTTGAAACTTATCAATATGTTTTAATGTGGATTTAAGATTTACCGCGTCTAATTTAAGTTCTTCAATAGTCTCGTCTCTATCTTGAATGTAATCGTCAGCAAAATAGTCTTTTCTTAAAAAATACTTAGGTATATCTATCTCCATACTAAATAAATATTACAAACTTTGTAACATTTCAATTAGTTTCGGATGTGGGTAAACATCAAACTTATCTTTTCTATAATTTGTA
>Ga0213859_10000506_pt1 | contig 17867 bp, 12 predicted proteins | sample PICome_2_FD_160133 | JGI IMG/M metagenome (GOLD analysis project Ga0213859, IMG submission 160133) | Coastal seawater microbial communities near Pivers Island, North Carolina, United States - PICO304 | ecosystem: Environmental > Aquatic > Marine > Coastal | place: USA: North Carolina... | reverse complement strand
ATCACAACTGTGTTCTTAAATGCTGACACATCAGGCGATGATGCCACAGACAACATTCAAATATTTGTTGAAGATGACGAAATTAGAATGCGTCCATATGACTTTGGAACAGATGCCATTGAAAGATTAAGAGTAGCACAACCAGAATCAATGCTTGATGCTGACTTTGAATATGGTCTTCAGCCAACCAAGTGGCAAGCGATAGCAACACAAAGAGGTTATCCATCAATTTATGAAGTGCCAGGTACAGACTTTGATATTGATTCTGTGACATCTGATGCTTCAGCAGGCACACAAGGCATAGGTTCGTCATTGATCACAGTGAACACCATTGGTCCACACGGATTTGAACCGGGACAACCTTTTACAATTACAGGATTTGACAACTCAGTAGCAGGTGCTTCAAGAGCCGCAGGTTCGTTTGTGGTAAACACTGTGCCTGACATCAGATCATTTACATATTACGCAAAAGCAAAAGTTGGACAGGTTAATCCTACCACAGTTAGTACAACATTTACTCAATTGAGAGAAGGTGATTTTTACACAGGTGCGGCAATTGGCTTTCCATCATTCAGTGTTGAGTCAAATGGTTCATCAGGAAATTTTGTAACCAGTTTGGGTGTTTTACAAGGATCCACAATTCTTCCATACACAGGTGTGCAACCAGAACTTGGCGCTCCTTTGTCCGGCACAGGTATTCAACAAGGAACTCAGATTACTGCGGTTAACGGATCAGGTGGAGCATTGGCTTCTCCAACAGTAACAGGCGACTACTCAGCAGGCACAACAGAAATCACTGTGGCAGATTCAGCAGGCATCATTCAAAACTCTGTGATTGACAGAGGTGATGGTTTTGCTGTAACAATTATCAATGTGGCAGGAAATATACTAACACTGAGTGCACCTTTAAATCAAGATTTGATCGGAGATGAAACATTCTACACTAATTTACCAGGAACTAACATTCAACCACTAGGACAATTAGCAAGATTCGATGTGTTTAGAGTGGGAGGTTCTTATTCAGTTTCATTGGTAACAAATGGTCAGATAGGATCAGGACAAGATTACGAAGTAGGAGATGCTATTATTATTTCAGGTGAAGATTTGGGTGGAGCAACTCCAGCCAATGACGCTACAATCACTGTTGAATCAGTTGATACGGGCGGTGAAATTTTATCAGTATCTATCACAGGAACAGCATTCACAGGTACAGGTACAGCATCAGCAGTGGTGCCAGTTTTCCAAGGTGGCACAGGTACAGGTGCTCAATTAAACATTACAAAAACAAATCAAGCCTACACAGTGGCGTTAAACGATCCAGAATATACAGAGGTTGCCGTTGATACACTTCCAGGAGCTCAAGGTAATGGAGCAATATTTGATGTTACAGTGGATGCAGGAGTTTATTCTGTAACAATTGATACAGCAGGTACGGGATATATTCAAAATGATGTAATCAGAATCGGTGGCTCAACGTTTGGTGGAACAAACGCAAATGATTTAGATATTAGAGTAACCAGTGTAGGAGGTTCAGGAGAAATACAAACAATTTCAGCGGCAGGTACAGCACCTGATCAAGAAGTTACATATACAGCGCCTACATACACCACAGCAAGTGCTGGCGGCGTAACAGCAGTGTTCGATGTGACTAGAACGGGAACAACTTATAGTGCAGTGATTACTTCAATTGGTACAGGCTACTCTCAAACTGATACACTAACTTTTGCTGGTACACAATTAGGCGGAGCAACACCGGCTAACGACATGACACTGACTGTTGATTCGGTTGACGGTAATGGTGGAATTTTAACTTTCACAGTAGCAGGTACTTCTGTGAACACAGGTGATTACGCAGATCTAAACACTGGAGTAAACTTGTCTGGATCAAATGCTACATTTGATGTCACAGTTTCTGGAACATCTTACACAGTAACTTTGGCCAATGCAGGTGACAATTATGGTGTAGGACAACAATTACTTGTACAAGGATCAACTCTTGGTGGAATAGATGGCACACATGATTTAACAATCACTGTCAGCACAGTTACAGGTACAGGCGCAGGACCAATTGCTACAATTTCAACTTCGGGCACAGCGGCGTTGAGCGGTACATCAGGATATGCTGTTGGAGATCAATTCTTTATCCAAGGTACAGATTTAGGTGGAGCAATCACAACCAATGATGCATATGTAGATGTAGACTCTGTAAATTCAGAAGGAGGAATAACAGGTTTATCAATTTCCGGAACAGGAACAGATGCTAATGTGGATTATGTTGGAGTTTCCTGGACCACTTCAGGGTCAGGTACTGGAGCAGTGATAGACATCAACAGAACAGGAACCACATACTCAGCAACATTTACGAATACGGGTGCTAACTTCCTTGCTACAGATACAATCACAATTGCAGGAACAGAAGTTGGTGGACTATCTCCAGCAAATGATGTAACAATTACTGTTGACACAGTATCAGGAGGAGCAGTGGCAACTTATTCTGTATCAGGCACAGCAGTAAACACACAAACCTACACAAATGTCAACAAGTCCAACAGAACAGGAACAGGTTTAACTGTAGATGTAACTTTGAACGCAGGTTCGTACACATTGGCAATAAACACTCCAGGTTCTGGATACAATGTAGATCAAGAATTCAAAATACTTGGAACGCAAGTGTTTGGTTCATCACCAACAAATGATTTGACTTTCACAGTTACAGGCATTGACGCTATTGTAACAGGTGTACCCACAGTCTTATCAGCGGCAACAGGAACAGCAAATACAGGTACAGGTAATGCATTAAATGTTGCTGGTACTAACAGATTACCACAAGGTGTTGGTGCTCAGTTCAGTATTACTAGAACAAACGACACAGATTCTTCAACTGCTTACACAGAGTGTACTGTGGTTCAAGAAGGATCAAATTATGCTGTGGGAGATAGAATACGAATTTCAGGATCATCATTAGGTGGATCAACTCCAGCCAATGATATTATAGTAAGAGTACAAGCAGTGTCATCCTTTGGTGGTGTAACACAGAACACACATGATGGTGTTGCTCAAGGTGGAACAGGCTTACAGGTTTATTCATCTGTCACAATTTCAGACCCAACTTCAAGTTCGATCAATCAAAATGCTACAATCAGTTACTCCGCATTGGCAACAATGAGAGTAGATTTCACAACGCCTCATGGTTTGGTTCCAGGAAATGCTTTCCTTGTTGTGATACAATCGGACGATGGCGTAAACAATCACATACTGGCTTCAGGACCATTCCTTGCTACATCTATTCCATCGCCAAGCAGTTTGACTTATCAGGTGAGATCACCTGGTGCAATATCAGACGCAGGTTGGCAAGGTGCGGTATATGGCAGACCAGATTCATTCTTTGTTCACAGACCATTTGATGGAGGTGTTCAACTGGGTACAGGCGGTCCGGCACATGGTGCACAGGCAATACGTCAATCTAAAAAATACATCAGATATCAATCAGGTAAAGGTTGTATGTACACCACAGGTGCTCTATTTGCTCCAAGTTATGACATATTAAACATCACAGCAGATGGAACATCATCAGGTTCTACAATCACTGTGACCACAGACGATGTGGACCACAACTTACAGGTAGGTGCTGTGATAAGATTGGTTGGTATAGCCACATCAGGTTATGATGGTGAATACACAATCACATCAATCATCAATGAAAGATCATTCACGGTGATTGCTCAAATCACATTGGGTGGTACAACACCTGAATTTACAGATCAACCACAAGTTTCACTGTACAAATGGAATGGTGCTACTGTGAGATCAGGTATATTTGATGATCAAAACGGAATTTTCTGGGAATATGATGGACAAAACACAAATGCTGTACAAAGAACTGCCACAAGACAATTGGCTGGCACAGTCACAGTTACTCCAAATTCAAACACATTGACAGGTGTTGGCACAAGATTCAGAGAACAAGTTAAATCAGGTGATAGAGTTGTAATCAGAGGTATGACACACGTTATATCAAACGTAGATGACAATGAAACTGCTTACATAACTCCAGATTACAGAGGTGTTAATACTTCAGCAGGTGTTAAAATGTGTGCTGTGGTAGATAAGAAAGCAAAACAATCAGAGTTTAACAGAGATGTATTAGATGGAAATGGTCCAAGTGGATACAATTGGGACGTGTCTAAGATGCAGATGATTGGAATTCAGTTCTCATGGTATGGGGCTGGATTTATTGATTGGATGTGTAGAGGACAAAAAGGTGACTTCATTTTTGTACACAGAATGAGAAACTCAAACGTGAACACAGAAGCATTTATGAGAACAGGTAACCAACCTGTGCGTTATGAAGTGACCAACGAAGGACCAAATGGTAGACTGTTTGAAAACATTGACGCCACTCAGACCACAATCACATTGGTGGATGCTTCATTCTTCCCTACAACAGGTGGTACTGTGTACATTGACAACGAAATTATCACATTCACAGGTATCACAAATGACACATTAACAGGTTGTACACGTGGTGCTCAATTGACCAACTTTGCGGCAGGTGCCACAAGAAACTATTCAGCGGGTGCGGCGGCTCCACACTTTAGAAACACAGGAGTTGTTCTGGTATCCAACACAGCATCTCCAATCATTTCACACTGGGGATCAGCGTATCTAACAGATGGTAACTTTGATGAAGACCGAGGATACCTATTCAGTTACTCAGGTACTGGATTACAACTATCCACAATTAGACAGACTGTGTTCTTAATGAGATTGGCTCCTTCAGTATCCAACGCCTTAACAGGTGACTTGGGTGACAGAGACTTGTTGAACAGAGCCCAGTTGCTACTGGATGGTATTGAGATTACCACAGAACCAGTTGCGGTAGGACAAACACAAGGTCAGTTGGTGATTCAAGGAATTATCAATCCTCAGAACTATCCGATTGATCCAGCAGATATAGGTTGGACAGGACTACAAACAACTGCCCAAGGTGGTCAGCCAAGTTTTGCTCAGATTGCTCCGGGTGGATCTGTTAACTGGAACGGTGGTGCTTCAACTACGACAGCCACAGCAGATACTCAATCATTGATGACATCAACATCCAATCACTGGTTCAACTTGGGTGGTAACAGAAACTATGCTTACTTCCTAGAAGCAGATTGGGAAGGCAAAGGACACGTGGTAGGTATGGCAGTGACTTCAGGTCAATTCCCAGCCAACACAGTGGTCACACAGATTCAAGACAATGGATCTTACTACTTTGTGAGATTCTCAAACAGACACACAGGTATATCAGCAGGACAAGCCGTTAACTTCTCATACGGTGGTGACTTTACAGGCACCAACTACTTGTTCTTTGATCCTACAACATGGGAAGCCTCAGCGGCAACCAGCGGTACTGAAGTGGATACAGATACAAATACTGAATTCCCACCAGGTTCAACTGTACAGCAGGTGTTTGCTAAAACTGTGTTTGGATCAACTGAATACTACAGAGTTGAATTTAACCAAACATTCTCAGGAACAATTTCGGCTGGTAGTTCAATAACATTTAAATTTGGTCAACCACCATACGCACAACCAGGTGAAACTATTTTCTCTTTTGTTGCCCAACCGGGAGAAAGAGCAACACTTGCATTGGACAAGATCAAAGCATTAACCAACACCACATTGGGTGGTAGAGGTACGTTCCCGAACGGTCCAGACGTGCTGGCAATCAATGTATTCAGAACAGCAGGTGCAGGCGATGTGTCTGCTACGGTAACATTGAGATGGTCAGAAGCACAGGCTTAATGGATCAATTGATCAAATATATCTGTGAGAAGTGTGGCTGTGAGCAACATTGTAAATCTTCATGCACAGAATGTCAAGATTGTCCAGATTGTCTTTGCGAACAGTGTGTTGAAAAATCTAAGTAGTTTTATTTTCTAATTTTTGAGAATCACCAGGAATAATTCTGTAGTTGTCTTCTGGATCGTCAGCAGTGCTGACTTCTGTGATACTGCCTCTTTCACTTAACAGTTGTACTTGATGAGGCATCAACGGAAGGTTCCTCCAAGTTTCACCTTCTTTAAGTTCTTTTGTGTACAGTGTGGCAGTTTTTGTGTCAATGTAACTGAGTAAAAATTTACCTTCATTCACAAACCACGTTTCATCTTTGGTTTTGTGAAAGTGCATTGAGAATTTCGCGCCTCTTTTTTCAAACACCATGATTTTGCCACAGTATTTGTCGTTGGACGCCCATATCAGTTCGTAACCCCAACCTTTGTCTACTTTACCTTCTTTATTGATCATTTAAATATTGCTCAACTGTTTTAAAATTTATTGTAACATTTTTATTTAATTGTGTCAAATCCGCAGATGTGTAAGACTGATATTGTCCTTTTAATGCTGTTGGCATAGGTATAGTTTCTATTTTGGCTCCATATTTTTTTGCTACCAATTCTGCCACGGATTGAAATGACACAGGAGCACCAGTACCCACATTGAATATTCCACTCACATCCTGTTGTAACATTTGACAATGCACATTACACACATCGTCCACACTCACAAAGTCCCTTAGATATTGATCACTGTTTTCAAAAATTTTGATTACTCCTGTTTCTTTTGCTTGTTGAGTAAATTTTGTTACGGGCGATGCTTGATCTCCTTTGTGTTCTTCATGAGCACCATACACATTAAAGTATCTAAAACCTTGTACTAACACCTTAAATTCTCCCATGGCTTGTTGTATGAATCTATCAAAAAGATATTTGCTCCAAGCATAAGGTGATTGAGGATATACAGGCCCAGATTCTATGAAACTGTTGGTGTTGCCATACACACTGGCTGAACTGGCATACTGAAAATTTGTACCCATGGTATCACACATCTGCAACAGTTTCAAACTGTATTCATAGTTTTGGTCCATAATAAGTTCAACATTTCTTTCAGTGGTTGAACTGATTGCTCCAAGATGTATTACCCAATCGTATTGACTGGGATCAGGAAATCTGTTAGGGGTATATTCGTAACATTCAACTTCATGTTTCATGTCCATTAGATGACTGACTAAATTTTGTCCTATAAATCCTGCGGCTCCTGTTACACAAATTCTCATACAGTATGCTCCCATAATTTTATCACTTCATTGGCTTCTGTAGGCACAATGGGTTTTATAAATTCATTTCCGTGATGAGCAATAAAATTTACATTTATGTTCAGTCTACTTCTAGCGTCAGTGCAGGTTGATCCTGTGTGATTCATATAACTAGGAAAAACTATCATTGAGTTTGCTACACTGTGAATTTTATCTCCATCAGCAAATTCTGTAAAACCGTTATTGGTATTAACATAGTAAATTGCGGTGTAACTCAACGGTACTCCAGTGTCTGTGTGCATTCCATGAGTGATAATTTTTTCTTTGCCTGGAATATTATTTGCTTTTACCCTTATAAAAGTGTGTGGTCTCAATACTTCAAATATAGGAAACAACATCTGCCAATACTCAGGAGCAGTTAAGATGTTGCTGGTTTCGTGAAATTTATGGATAAATTGTATTTGATGTTTTTCTTCTGCATCAAACTCTGTGGTATCTACCACATGATCGTGATAGTTCCAAGTAAAAGTATCACTAGTTAAAGTTTTAAAAATATATTCGTAATGTTGTTTTGCTAAAACATCTGTACACAACATTTTTTTATTTTTTATTTCAATGTTCATTTCTTTACCTTTTCTAATATGTTTGTGGTTGAAAAACCTTCCACTGTGGGAAATATTATCACTTCTGCCATGTCGTTTCCAACTGTGGTTTCCACAGTATAATCTCCACCCTTAACAATCACATTTGGTTTATTTTTCTTTATCGATTGTAGTGGAGTATCTTCGTCAAACACAACTACTTTGTCAATCCAAGGCAATTGTAATAATTGTTGTTCTCTTATCAAAGCATTATTAAATGGTCTGTTTGAACCTTTTAATCTTTTGACACTTTCATCTGAATTTATGCCAACTATCAATTTATCCCCTTGTTGTTTCGCAAATTTTAATAATTCTAAATGTCCTTTGTGTAATATATCAAACACACCATTGGTCCATACTACTCTATCTTCTATGTCATTTTTCTTAACCACGGTGACTCCACGATGTTGAACAACACGACTTGCTCCTTTTAGTGCTAATTCACTGGCATTTATCATGGAGTAACCCATTTCGTGATAATACACAATGATTGCCAGCACTGTATCACCAGCGCCACTCACATCTGCGAGTTCAACTGTGTTGCCTGTTATGTGTTGATAAACATTGTCTCCAATCACATGAATGCCGTTAGCACCATCAGTCACAATCAACCATTGCCAATAATTGTGTACTCTTTTTATTTCTGCTGTGTGTGGATCAAACTTGCCAAACCACGATTCATATTCTTTCATGTTGGGTTTCACAAGATAAGCACCATAATATGTGTTAGGATTTTGTTTTGGATCTACATATATTCTTTTTACTTTGTTTTCAATCTGTCTTATTAGATTTTGTTTAACAACTCCTTTGTTGTAATCGCTCACAATGACCACGTCGTCTTCAGTTAAATCTTTGATAAGGTTGTTCTGAGGTTCTTCACTTTCATAATGCTGTTCTTTATCCAATCTCAATAGATGTTGTCCGTCAGGACCTATCATACGTGTTTTGGTAGTGGTTGTGTCAGCATCCTGGCACAGATACGTTTTTATGTTGTTGTGCAGTAAAATCTCTTGGATTTTGTGACCAGGGGCATCGTTGCCCACAGATCCATAAAGATGCGTGTCTGCGCCGAGATTTGATAGGTTTAATGCGAGGTTTCCAGCACCTCCTACGTTGTGATTGCGTGTATTTTCCTTTAATACTAAAGCACTGGCTTCAGGAGAAACTTTGGTACTGTCTCCCTGTACCCATACATCCAACATCACATCACCAATTATTTTCATTTGATCAATTTAAGCATTTTGAACACAGTGTCCAATTTGATTTGATTTGTTTTGTTTTGAAATGTTTTCCTTAATCCTTGGTGTAATGGTTTTGGCCATTGGCCAAAACTTACCCAAGCATATCCATCATGTTCTGTGTTAAGTTGAGGAATGAATTCTTTTTCTACCACACAAAGGTAAGTGTGATACAGGAAGTTTTCATCATTGCTGATGAATGTTTCCATAGGTATAGTTTTTTTAATCTTTTGTTCACCTATTTCTTCTTTGATTTCTCGTTGTAAACCTTCCCATAAATTTTCATCAGAGGTTGTTGTACCTCCAACCAAACCCCATACATGATTTTGTTTGCTTTGGGTTCTGTGTAGTAATAAAAATCTTTTCGTGTCTAGTGTATAGAAGAGTGCTCCACACCCTACAATTTTACTGCTCATGCTAATAATTATGTGACTAAGAGATCTTCCAGGTGCCTTTTCGATATTCACCTTCGAACGATAATAACCATTCCGTACCGTTCCATTTGTATTGAACACCTGTGTTTAAATTGGTAATGTGAGTTAAATCTGTTGTTGTGCTGGCATCAAACACCACTTGCCAATTAGTGCCATTCCATTCCACAATATCATTCTCGCCTGCTACCAAATCAATGTTGCTGTCACCTTTCCAAGCATCAGCACCATCGACATTGTCGGCACTGCCTATTCCTTTTAATAGTAATAATCTTTTGCCCAATTGTTTAACATCTTTAGGATCAAATTTTGTAGGATCCACAATGAAGTCAACCGAACCACTTGTTTTGCTCGGTCCCACAATGACAGTGTCTGTTGGAATAGTGTCTTCGTCCCAATCAATCAACAATTGATAAGGATTGCTTTCATTGATAGCAACGGTGCCTACCACCTGAGCATCAATGCCTTCTCTGTTGAGATAAATTTTGCTCAAGCCATTTTTAAAATTAGGTATTGTGTCCACATTGCCGTTCCAAACCAATCCACCTATTGTGCCTTTGTGTACAATCTGAGCCACACTACCCAACACATAGATGTCGTAATTAATTCCTGTTGTACCTAACACAGCATCAGTATCTTTCCTTATGGCTCTGCCTGAGTCATCCAACTTAATGCTGTTTTCATAACCGTCTTGATAGGCTTTTAATTCTGGCATGGTTTGACTTAAATCAATATTGCCCGACTGTTCATTGAATATACTTGTAATGATGTGGGTAATAACTCCAAGTTTTTTAACTTTTGTAGGAGGAGAAATGTATATTGGAGTTGTAAATGATAACGTGGCAACATCCACTTCTGTTTCAGTACCCAATGGAATGGTTCTAGAAGAAAAATTAATGCTTGCCAATTCTACCACACTTAAACTGGTCCAATCCACATAATTGTCTGTGGTTTGTATTTCTAAAGATGGATTAAACAGCATCATAATCTGTTCCATTATTTGTAATTTTTGTTCTGTGTTGGATGTCCATATGTCCACATTTAATGATAGTGTGTAAGGTGTTGGCATCAAACGCTCCACAGTGACGTTTTTGCCCTGCGTGTTTAAATATTCATTGTTGTTGGCATCAAATGCTCTTTCTCTCACATGAATTTTACTGACAAAACTGGAATCTGCCAAACGTGTTCTATCCATTTCAAGATTTGTCACATACACACCCATTCTTGGTACTGACGGTAATTTGTTTTCTGAATTGTCTCTAATGATATGTCCAACTTGACGTGTAATATCTCCATACATCACAGGAATAGTTTTTAATCCACCGTCACCATCTTTGTACGAAAAGTTACTCATCAGTCTAATAATTTGAGTGATGTATCTTCTTATCTGTCCGTCGTAGAAAAACTGCATTAATTATCCGCCTTTGGTTTAAGTGCTTTAGATAAACTCTGTCTTTCTTCCACAGTTTCTCCAGCAATGGTTGATGTTTTTGTGTTGTTAATAAATGTGCCTTTTTGATTTGTGCGTGTGTCAGTGTTTGTCAATGTCATTCTCACATTATCCTCCATCTTAACCCATCTACCCCCATCATATCTAAACAATCTGTTTGGTAAAAAATCTGTTCTTAAAAAATAACTGCCTTTGTCTGATTGGGCAGGAAAAGAAATTCCAAATCCAAACTGTTCACCATTTGGTGGCACACCATCTCCCAATAAGTATCCATCATATCCTTCTTTGGCAGGAGTTTGATTAACTCTATCAGTGAGTGTATTAGCAGTTGAAGTATCCAATGTTGAAATGTCTGTGGTTACCAGTTCTGGTTTACCTTTATCATCCACTTGAAGTGTATAAAAATGAGCAATATCGTAACCCGATTTAGGTGCGTCTGCTTCTGCTTGTGCCACCACAGCATTATTGATCTGCATTTCTTTTTCATATGTAGACAGCACATCTCTTAATGTTTGTCCTGTGCCAGCACCAGCATCTTTGTCCAGTATTTCTTTGAATTCTTGTGAATCGTATATTTGTTTTAGTTTTACTCTGTACAAATGAGGATACCAAGTCTGTGAAAATCCTTCTGCCGCTCTGTTAACATCTTCCACAACATAAAATCTTTTGAGTGCTACATTAAAATCGTTCAGTGCGTATTCATCTTTTAAATGCGGTAATTCAAAAACATCACCTGGCATAACTTTTCTGCCCAATGTTTTTACACTGGTAGTAATAGGTATGGTCATAAACAGAGTGTCATTCTGTAAAAATAATCCAAATTGACTCATGTCAAAGTCAATGTCTTGTACGTTGTAAATTCCTCTAATGCTGTACACATCTGGATCATATTTTCTATCTCTGTTTTCGAGAAACAACATGTCTTGAATGTTGGTTTCTTTGACAGCATCGTATCTAGGCTGTGCCGCTGTGGCATCTGCTTCATCTGGATTTCGTGGTCCTAGGTATTTGTGTACAAACACATCAGTACCGCCCACAGTGAACATTTCGACCACTGTTTTGTCTAAAAATGTGTAATCGTTACCTTTTTCGGGTTTATAAAGACTTAATCTCGGCATAGACATATATTTATCGGCTGATAAATATGTATAAGGAAAACTGTATGAGCGATTTAACCACACAAAAACAAGAGATCTTCGACTATGTAAACACCAGTCTGGGTGGTGGTATGGTAGATGTTGAGTTGGATCCCAAACACTACGAAACAGCACTTCAAGACGCATTTGATAGATTTAGACAGAGATCAGATAACTCTGTGGAGGAAAGTTACATGTTCCTACCATTGGTACAGGATCAAAATGACTATATTCTTCCAAATGAAGTGATAGAAGTGAGACAAATTTTTAGAAGATCAATTGGATCAAGATCAGGTGGTGGTGATGGCGGTACTATTTTCGAACCGTTTAATTTGGCATACACAAACACATACTTGTTGGCTTCATCTAACATGGGCGGAGTTGCCACTTACAATATGTTTTCACAATATCAAGAATTGGTAGGAAGAATGTTTGGTTCTTTTATAGAATTCAAATGGAATCCTAGCAATCACAAATTAACAATTCTTCAAAGACCTAGAACAGGTGAAGAAGTATTGTTAGAATGTTACAATTACAGACCAGATTCAGAATTGCTAAAAGATTATTTGGCAAAAAAATGGTTGAAAGATTATACTTTGGCAAAATGCAAGTACATGCTGGGAGAAGCCAGAAGCAAATTCAACACCATAGCAGGACCTCAAGGAGGTACCTCCTTAAATGGAGATGCTCTCAAACAAGAAGCCGCTACCGAAATGGAAAGATTGGAATTGGAAGTGAAAACACAAACTGGTGGTGGTGTTGGTTATTCATTCACAATTGGATAATTCCTAGTTGACAATTCAATAAACATATAGTAATATTGCTATATGGATCATCAAACAATACCCTTATTTTCTGTGCCTTTGTACAAAACTAATCTTGATGTGATGGATCCGATTGAAAAATCTTGGATTAAAAATTTACATTTTCCACCTCAAAGCGTTGGGTTGTACGATGCTGACGAAGATCCAAAAAATGCAGGTATGAAAGTTTTGCATCAACCACAATTAAAAAATCTAAGACACAAAATTTTACAAGCAGTTAATCACTTTACAAATGAAGTGTTAGATGTAGAACAATCATTTGAATTGACTACTAGTTGGGTAAACAAATACGGAAAAGAGGATTTAAATCATCAACATTCGCACCCAAACTCAATGATAAGCGGTGTTTACTATATTGAAAGTGACGAAACATCTGCTCCAATTATTTTTAATAAACCTTATTTTTACACCAATCTATTTCATGAAACTATCAAACCCACTTTTAAAAACAAAAACAATAACCAATTCAATCTGGACTACTATGGCCTTAAACCTAAGACAGGTGATTTATACATTTTTCCTTCTTGGTTAGAACATACTGTGCCTCCACAAGAATCAGACAAAGTGAGATGGAGTTTAGCATTCAACTGTTTTGCTAGAGGAAAATTAGGCGAAGGAACCAAACAATTACAATTATGATTATAGGAATATGTGGCTTGATTGGATCAGGCAAAGACACCATCGCAGACTATCTTGTCAAAGAACACAACTTTGTGAAGTTGAGTTTTGCTGACAAGTTAAAAGATTCTGTGGCAGAAATGTTTGATTGGAACAGGAAATTGTTGGATGGTAAAACAGATGAAAGCAGAGCATGGAGAGAACAATCAGATCCTTTCTGGAGCAAAGAAATGGGTCGTGATATCACTCCAAGATATGTGCTTCAAGTGTTTGGTACAGAATGTATGAGAGACGGATTTTATGATGGTGTATGGGTTAGTCTTGCCAAAAAGAAAATACTGGACAATCCTGAAATTAATTGGGTAATTCCAGATGTGCGTTTTGAAAATGAAGCGGACATGATCAAAGAGATTAAAGGTGAAGTATGGTGGGTGAAACGAGGACAACTGCCTATGTGGTTTAGAATGTATCAAGACATAGGACAAAAACCCAAGGATGTTCATGCTTCAGAATGGGCATGGGCCAACACCGATTTTGATGCTGAATTATCCAACAACAGCACCATTGCTGATCTTAAAAATCAGGTACAAGATCGCCTTGTTTCCAACGGATTCCTTCAAGGTGCAAAGATCTTTGGCAATTAGCACACACAGTCTTTAAATTATTAAACTTGCAATTATCCAGATTACCATCTATGTGAAACACGTTGAAATGTGATTCGTAATCGCTTTTGTGCCCACACTTGTCACACTTTTTATTAATTCTATATCCAGCCACATACCATTTGGGCTGATGACCGCTGGGTCCACCGTATCGCAGACACTGTTCGCACTGTTTTCTATAATAGGTCTTGCCTGCCTTTTTATAATTTACAGCACAGGGTCTTTCTTTACATTTGGTACATAACGGTCTCATACGACTGTATTTACCTGCCCTTTTCTGTCCCTTTTCTTTGGTGTGTAATACAGCACGATTTGAGTAATCGTCATAAATACTAACAATAATAAAGTTTTACCACTTTAATAGGAGATAAAGAAAATGGCATTAGTTTCACCAGGAGTACAGGTTAGTGTAATCGACGAAAGTTTTTACACACCAGCAGAACCGGGCACAGTCCCAATGATATTTGTTGCTTCGGCACAAGACAAAACAAACAGTTCAGGAACAGGAACAGCACAAGGTACCACAGCGGCAAACGCCGGTAAAGTATACTTGATGACTTCACAAAGAGAATTAGCAGAAACATTTGGTGATCCAATATTCAAAACTGATGCTAACAATAATCCAATCAACGGTGGTGAAACAAACGAATACGGATTACAAGCGGCTTATTCTTATCTAGGTGTTGCCAACAGAGCATACGTTGTGAGAGCAGATGTTGACATGGGTCAATTGGAAGCAACTGCAACAGCACCAGCGGCTGATCCAGAATCAGGAACTTATTGGTTAGATACAGCAAACTCAAAATTTGGAATTTTTGAATGGAACGGTGCTTCTGCTTCAACAACAGGCGGACAAACGTTCACAAACAAAATACCAGCAGTTATCACCGACACAGCATTTATTGATGGTAACGCTCCTAAGGCTTCGTTTGGACAAGCAGGAGATTATGCTATTGTGGCAACCGATGATGCCAACGCATTGTACTACAAAAAACATGACGGTTCATGGCAAGGTGTAGGATCTGCAGACTGGGTTGCTTCAAATCCAACTGTGACAGGTTCAACAGCAACAACAGGTTACACAGGTGTAATTGGTTCAGGCGCAACTTTTAACATCATCATAAACGGTCAAACAAATCAAATCACAACTTCAGGCACAACAGTGGCTGATGTGGCTTCAGATATATCAGGCGCGGCTGTTTCAGGTTTATCAGCAAGAGCAGTTGGTGGCTTGTTAGCAATCTACTATGATGGTTCAGCAGACGCAGACATTCAGATCACTGATGGAACATTGGACACAGCAATTTCTTTAGGAATTGACAACGGAACTTACTATGTGCCAGCGTTATCAGTTGGTCCACACACTTCAGTTCCAGAATTTAAAACAACAGACACAAACCCAAGACCAACAGGTTCTGTATGGGTTAAAACAACTACTCCTAACTCAGGTGCTAGTTGGTCAGTTAAAAAATTCAATGGCACAACAAAACTATGGGAAGAAATTTCAGCACCAATCTACGCAAGTAATGAATCTGCTCTATACAATTTAGACAGAACAGGTGGTGGAGCCAATCTTGCTGTAGGTGATTTATTTGTTGACTGGGAACAAGCATCAGACAGTTTAGAACAAACAATTATGAGAAGGGAATCAACTGGTTCCACTTCAATCACAAGTTCAGTGATTGATACTCAAGTAACATCAGGTGCGGCTTCATTCACTATTGCTGAATCAATTGTTGGTCAAGCGGCATTAAATGCTCCAATCACAGTAAGTGTTTCTCCAACAGGAGCGGCAACAGACGCAGATTTAATTGCTGGTGCTATCAACGGCGCAGGCTTTACAAATATTAAAGCAAGTGTTGATTCAACAAACAGAATAGTAATTGAACACACAACAGGTGGAGAGTTTGTGATTGTTGACACAGACAGCATTTTAGATGATGCTGGTTTCACAGCATACAACTACACAACAAAAACTGGTACAGCAAACTTGTACACAGATGGTGCAAACCTAAGAGCAAGTAACTGGAAGATTTTATCATACACAGCCAGTGCCACAGCGGTAACAACAACTGCGGCAGATGGTCAGTTATGGTATTCATCAGTTGTTGACCAAGTTGACATTATGTATCATAATGGAACAGATTGGAAAGGTTACTCAGCAGTGTCAGGTTCAGATCCAGCAGGTCCAACAGTATCAGCAACTGCTCCAACTGTACAATCAGATGGCACAGTACTTGTTGAAGGTGACTTATGGATTTCAACAGCAGACTTAGAAAACTATCCAACAATTTACAAATGGAACGCTTCTACTCTAAAATGGGTTGAAGTTGACAAAACTGACCAAACAACAGAAAACGGAATATTGTTTGCTGACGCAAGATGGAGTACAGCAGGCGCTAATGAAACTGCGGCAACAATAGCAGACTTATTAGCAAGTGACTACTTAGACACAGATGCTCCAGATCCAGCACTGTATCCAAAAGGTATGTTGTTATGGAACACAAGACGTTCTGGTTTCAATGTTAAGAAATTTGTGAGAAACTATGTGGATCAAACAGCAAAGAACACAAGAGGTTCTGACACTGACACATTAATGGATCAATACTATCCACACAGATGGGTAACTGAATCTGCCAACCAACCAGACGGTTCAGGTTCATTTGGTAGAAAAGCACAGAGAAAAGTTATTGTACAATCACTACAAGCAATGTTAAACTCTAACCAAGAAATTAGAGATGACGAGTCTAGATTGTTCAACTTAATGGCAACTCCAGGTTATCCAGAATTGATTGGTGAAATGATTTCATTAAACAATGACAGAGGACTATCAGCGTTCATAGTTGGTGACTCACCAATGAGATTGACTCCAGATGCAACAAGTTTACAAAACTGGGCAACCAATGTAAACCTAGCAGTTGAAGACAACGACAATGGTTTAGTTTCAACAGATGAATACTTGGGTGTGTTTTATCCATCAGGTTTCACTTCTGACAACTTCGGAAACAATGTTGTTGTTCCAGCATCACACATGATGTTAAGAACTATTGCGTTAAGTGATCAGGTTAGTTTCCCATGGTTTGCTCCAGCAGGAACAAGAAGAGGCGGCATTACAAATGCTTCTTCAACTGGTTATATCAATAGCGAAGGTGAATTTGTTTCAACAGCATTGAATGAGGGTCAAAGAGACACATTGTATTCAAACAATGTGAACCCAATCACTTTCATTACAGGTGCTGGTTTAGTGAACTACGGACAAAAAACTAGATTTGCTGGCAGTTCTGCACTAGACAGAATCAATGTTGCTAGATTAGTAATTTACTTAAGAAGTCAATTAAACAAATTGGCAAGACCTTATGTGTTTGAACCAAATGACAAAATCACAAGAGATGAAATCAAAGCTCAAGCAGAAAGTTTATTACTAGAACTAGTTGGTAATAGAGCAATCTATGACTTCTTGGTTGTGTGTGATGAATCCAACAACACACCTACAAGAATAGACAGAAACGAGTTGTACTTGGATATTGCTATTGAACCAGTCAAAGCAGTAGAGTTCATCTACGTACCATTAAGATTGAAAAACACTGGTGAAATAGCAGGATTATAATAAGATAAATATTATAGGAGAAACAAATGAGTATATCTACACTATCAAAAATTACAGTACCTTTAGACAGTAACCAATCTGCTTCTAATCAAGGTCTGTTAATGCCAAAGTTACAGTATCGTTTTAGAGTTACACTAGAAAACTTTGGTGTATCTACACCGACTACTGAACTAACAAAGCAC
>Ga0213859_10000504_pt1 | contig 17890 bp, 38 predicted proteins | sample PICome_2_FD_160133 | JGI IMG/M metagenome (GOLD analysis project Ga0213859, IMG submission 160133) | Coastal seawater microbial communities near Pivers Island, North Carolina, United States - PICO304 | ecosystem: Environmental > Aquatic > Marine > Coastal | place: USA: North Carolina... | reverse complement strand
TTAGAAAGAGAACAGAAGTTTGAAGCTGAGCAAGCAGACTTGGAAAGAGCTGAAAAAAGGGAACAAAGGGTTTTTGATAGACAAAGGCAATCTACTCTTGATGAGATAAATGCACGTGAACGGCAAAGAAAAGCTGAGATAGATGAAAGAAGATTGCAACTTGAAGAACAAAAGGCACAAGGTGTAATAAGCGAAAAAGAAAAGAAAGCTGAAATTGCTAAGTTAGAGGAGGAAGCTGCTTTTATAGCAGCGGAAGCTGAGGCCGAAAATACGATACAATTAATTGATGATTTACTAGAACATCCGGGCTTTAATGCGGCAGTAGGTTTTGGTTTTCAGAAACTGCCTTTTTCAGATGCTGGTGATATAGACAAACCAGGTGGCGGATTTACTGCTGGTACGGACGCAGCCTCTTTTGCAGAAAGATTAAAACAGTTAAAGGGTGGGGCTTTTTTAACAGCTAGGGAAAGGTTGCGAGGGCAAGGTAATATTACCGACACAGAAAGCAACAGAGCTGAGGCAGCACAGACTAGAATGAGTTTATCACAAACGGAAGATGAGTTTATAAAGGCGGCTCGAGAATACCAGAGTATTATTAAAACTGGTTTAGAACGCCAAAAGAAGATGGCCGAGAAAAAGGGAATAACACAACAAGAGCCAGATTTGTCAACTATGAGCGATGATGAACTAAGGGCTATTGCGGAGGGCGGATAATGGTAACTAGGCAACAAGCACTTGCAGAGCTAGAAAGGCGAAAAGCTTTGTACCAAGTTGCTGTTACTCCTGAACAAGCAAAAATAGAGCTTAAAAGAAGGGAGACGCAGCAGATACAACCTACAACGCAGGAGGGTTTGGGGCGTACAGTATTAGAGCAAGGTTTGCAAGGTGCTACCTTTGGCTTTGCGGATGAGATAGCGAATCGATTAGGTGCAGGAATAGCAAGTGTGTTGACTGATGAAGATTATAGCGATTTATTAAAAGAAGCACAAAGGCGGGGCGAAGAAAGACTGGCTAGACAACAAAAGCAAAGACCAGTTGTATCTACCGTATCGCAAATTGGCGGTGCATTATTAACAGGAGGAGCAGGTGCAAGCACAAAAGCAGGACAGCAGGTGGTTAGTAGCATTGGCAGAAGTGGACTCGCTGGGAAGGTTGGAAAGTCGGCGGTTGTTGGTGGGGCAACAGGGGCAGTCTCTGGCTTTGGTACTGCTGAGGGAGATTTTAAAGATAGGATTGAAGGCGCTCAAAAAGGAGCGGTGGTGGGTTCTAGTATCGGCGGTGCTATTCCTGTTATTGGCAGTGTAGCGAAAGGCATTGTAAACGCAGCACGAAGCACTGGAAAAGTTGTAACGGGTCGTAGTGCGGATGCAATCGTTGCGGATGTGTTGGCAAATCAAGATTTAAAACAAATACAAAAAACATTAGCTGGAAGTCCTGATAAGTTAGATAAGTTAGTTGATATTGCAGGCGATGAGGCAAGAGGATTACTAAGAAGTGTTGCAAAAAAAACAGGCGGAACTAAAAACTTGGTTACAGACTTTTTAGAAAATCGCTCAGAAGAATCTGGCTTTAGAATTAATGAGATTTTATCAAAAAAAGTCTCAAATGTAGATAACTACTTCCAAAATTTAGATGATTTAGCAAAAGGTCGGGCAGCAAGTGCTGCGCCACTATATAAGAAAGCAATTCAAAAAGGTGCTAATTTAAAACAAACAGAGCGTTTTAACGTTTTAAAAGAAGACCCACGTATTGTAAAAGCCTTTGATGAGGGGAAAAGTAAATTTGGCGTGAGTGCAGAAGCAAAAAGGAATTCAGTCGAAGCTATAAATGGTGCAAAGCAAGCACTAGATGATGATATTGCAGCTTTAGTTCGGGAGGGTCGAAGTGGGGCTGCTGGACAACTTACAAATTTAAAAAATGAACTTGTCTCTATAGCAGATAATCAGGTGCCAGAGTATAAGAAGGCTCGAGCAGTATTTAGTGGTTTTAAATCGGTTGAAGACGCTCAAGAGCTTGGAATAGGGTTTTTAAAAGAAGACCCAGAGCAAATAGCTAGGGTTGTAGATAAGATGACACCTTCTGAGCATGATGCGTATTTAATTGGCGTCAGAAGAGCTTTAAAAAATCAAGTTGATAGAACTGCTGATAGTGGAGACCCCGCAAAAAAAATATTTGGTAATAAATTAGTGAGAGACAGAATACAAGCGGCTTTTCCTAATGAAAGTGGTTTTAATGAGTTTTCAAAACGCATGTTTCAAGAAATAAGGGCAGCAGAAACTAAATTTAAAGTCTTGGGAGGTTCTCGTTCAGATTTTAATCTAGCTCAAGACGGCGCTCTGTTATTAGACAATTTAGAAAATATTGCAAGGGGCAATCAAGGTTTAAGGGACCAGATAGTCGATGCTATATTTACAGGTGTAAAAAATAGGGCGTTAGGTATAACTGATGCTAATGCTAAAAAAGTTGCTAATATACTTATAAATAAAGAACAGGGTGTTGAATTTTTAGAGCGATTAATTAAAAAACAAAATGCTAACCAAAAAGCAGTTATAAAAGCTTTTATACCAGATTTTAATAAAATACGAGCGGAACAAGTGGGTTCAGTTGGAATTATAGCGGGAGGACAATAATGGCAGGATGGAACGGAAGCGGTGTATTCACAAAGACACATAGTTGGGTTGCAGATGCTGCAAACGGTATTAAGATTCGTGCAGACAGGCACGATGCAAACGATACTGATTTTACAAACGGTATTAATAATTGTATTACAAAAGACGGGCAAAACACAGCTACTGGCAATTTACCTATGAATGGTAATATTCATACTGATGTAGGCAATGCTACGGCAAGAAATAATTACCTTGCGATGGGGCAATTTCAAGATGGAAGTGCCGTTTATGTTGCAACCACTGGCAGTGCAAATACATACGTTGCAAATTTAAGCCCCTCTGTTACGGCATATGTTGCAGGGCAAAAATTTTTACTTAATATAAACGCTACTAATACGGGGGCATCTACCATCAATTTTAACGCCGTTGGTGCAAAAAGTATTGTTAAAAACGGTGCTACTGCATTGCAGGGTGGTGAGTTAGTATCTGGCAGGTTATATACTATTATATATGATGGCACGAACTTTCAAGTTGTTAATCCTACGCCATTACCTGAAATAATATCAGGAGCGCACAGTTCAGCAAGAACTAATGAAGTGCCTTTAGATAGCCAAACATTATCTAAAACAACAAATGGCGATATAACTGGTACGCAGTACGAACTACATTATAAATATTTATGGGATAATTTCGCAGATGGGCAAGCCCCTGTAGCTGGGGGGCGTGGTGCTTCAGCTCAAGACGACTGGGATGCAGATAAGGCTATTACTACTCCTGATTTTCAGGATAGGGTTGTAATGGGCGTTTCAAGTGGTGGTTCAATAACAACGGTAGGTGACACGGCTGGTGCAGACAGCGTAACCCCTACTGGTTCTATCTCTATAAATCCTTTTTCACTATCAACTGCTAATCTTCCAACATCTATCACCCTTAGCCAGTCCAGTACAAATGATGTTGTTAATGCCTCTGTAGGAGCTGTTAAAATTTGCGGTAGTGGAAATACAGTGAGAGGTGCTAGGAGCCTGACTTGCGCTATTGATGGAGCAAGTAATTCAGCAATAACGCCAACAGGCTCAACAACGATAAATTCAACAAGTGTAGTACAAAAGTCAATTGGTTTATATTGGTATTTGAGAGCGTAAATGAGTGAAAAGTCAGGTTTATCAGATGTTGTTTTTAGCTATCATGCAGATAGTTTGGCAAATGGTGCTTCGCTTAGTAGTGGGTGGCGAGATGCTGGTGTTTATGAAAAATATCAAATAGATTATGTTGCGAGTGCAAGTGGACTTACTTTGGAAACCATTACTAACCCATTTGACCCAGAAACAACTACATATCCCGATTTAACAAATTCATTTACATATACAGGAAATATATTTTTTTTAGGCACGTTCTTAGTGCGTCAACGATTTATTAAGATAAATCTTAAAAATAATACAGGCTCAACTGTAACAAATGTTAGTCTAGATGTTAAACTAATAGCGGAGATGGGTGATGGGGCAACTGCTATTCCTTTAAATCACGCTCCAAGCACTTCTGATACATCTATTTTAACGCAAAGCATACTTGCAGGTCAAGGAAGTGGAAGTACATACAATAATGTAAAAGTTGGTTCTGATGGTGCTATAAGAACTGCTAGCTATCCGTATGAATATGATTATATTGACATTAGTAATCCAACAGATACGCAAGAAGTATATACTTTTAAAACAGGTGGTTCAGGCGGCACTACCGTGGGAACAATAACAATTAATTACACTGACAGCACTAAAGCGGTAATGTCTAATGTAGCGAGGACGTAATGGCATTTGCAACATATTTACAAGGGCTGGGTGCTACTCATCTTTTTGACTTAGATAACAACGGAACTCTAACAACGGATGATTTAGGAAGTAGCTCTACTCCTACTAACATTTCGGGAGGAACTTACACTTTTGATACAGATCCAGTGTGTGAAGGTGTTACACATTCGTTAGACGTTGTGGCTAGTACATCTGCTGCAACCTCGGGGGCAATTTTTACAAATGTCAGTGGTTTAAATACAGGCATCACTGGATGGAGTTTTGATAAAAGATCGTTATTAATATGGTGTAAGCAAACAGAGATTCAAAATCCTACTTGTATATATGAACAGGGTGGAGGTCTTAATAATTTTGCCTTCATGGGCGGCGCTTTAACAACATTTCAAGCTGCAGACTCAGGTCAACCTTTTCTTATTGTGCAATCTAAAAGCTTAACGCAATCAAATCGTCCTTATTGTCTTGTGGGAGTTTGGGAATATCACGCTCAACATGCAGGATCTGGTAACAGAATTTTATTATATATAAATGGGATTTTACAGGGAATTAGTGAACTAACAGGAACAGATAACTTTCCAAATCACGGTGGTGATATAACGTGTGGTAACTCATCAGAAAATTTACGATCATTTGCAGAAACAGTATTTACTTCACAGACAACAGACAAAAACTGCAACTTCTTAGGGATGTTTAATAACGTATCTTTGACACAAGTACAGTGTAGAGAGATTTTTGAAAGAAGCACTTTTGCGGAGGTTACTATTGCTGCCGACACTGTAGCCAATCAACAAACAGCGCTAGATGCGCTTTCGGGCACCACTTACGAAAATACAAATTGCGCTATAAGAATAATACAAGCAACAGACGCAACAAGTTATAGATTGTTTGTTGATAATATAACTTTTAACGCCGATCAAAATTTAGAGGACATAAGCATACAATTCGTTGGGACTGGTACTCTAACACTAGAAAACACTAACGGAACGGAAATAAAATACATCTCAACACCTCCGGAAGTAGAAACAACATCCACTACTTATACAGGCGGTGGGTCTATCGTTGTTGTAAATAATACTATTAGATATTCAACCCCCTCAACTATAACCAACAGCAATGCGACTAAATTAGTTATTGAAACAACTGGAAATTATGAAATAAGCGGTGGAACAATTAGTAGCGTTGAAAATGTCAGTGGAGGTAATGTTACTATACTTATCAGTAATGGAGCGCCTACTCCTACTATTATAGGCACTGGAATTAATTTAACTTTCCCAGACCAGCCAATTAGCATTACAAATATTGTTGCTGGTTCAAGATTGCAAATATACAACGTAACAACAGGCACTGAAGTAGTTAATCAAATTGTTTCTGGAACTAGTTATAGTACTACGTACGTTGAAGGCACAGATTACACTGACGGCGATACAGTTAGAGTAAGATTAACTTATGTAAGCGGAACAACTGCAAAAGCTGAATATACTGCTAACGTGCTAGACACATCTAACGGATGGTCATTACTAGCAGATCAACAAGACGATGATGTATATAACACTTTAGCTATAGATGGTTCTAATGTAGCAAATTTTGCTGCAGACTATGTAAACGATCAAGTAGATGTTGCAGTTGCTGCAAACTTTAACTTATCAGACTTTTATGCATGGTGGGTATATAATATGACTACCGCACAGGGTATAAGAGAGTTTTTCGGAGGTATAACTGCTTTAGATCAAGCTAACTTTAGAATTAACACAAGTACACTTAGTTTATTTTTAGATAACACTACGTCAACAAATTTAGTACAGCTAGACAACAGACGAATATTTAGAACTGACGGAGTATATCCTGTATTAGCAAGTACAACTGGCGGTGGTGGTATTGATGTTGTATGGCGAAATACAATACTTATTGCAGAAACAGCCACCACAGGATTAACACCAGAGGAAAGCGCAAAACTAACATCCATAGCAACAGATAGTTCTTTAATACCAGGTATTGCGTCAAAAACTAGTTTAATATTGGTAAAATAAAACGTAATTAGGAAAGTGAAACATGACAAATCAAGGTGAATTACAAGCTAGTATAAGACAGCTAACTAGCACTACTAATGATTATAATGGCGACTGGCACGCTTTATTTGATTTAGCTGGCATAGCGTCGGGTGAGTTCAATGGTCGCATGATTTTATGGTTACAACAAGCTACTGGCAGTTCTATAACGGACATAGATGGTTTAAAGCAGTTATATGCAGAACAACAAGGGCTGTACAACTGGAATAGCCTAGCGGGGCGTTTAATAACACCTATGGGCGGACTGTTAAGTAGCTGTGTATTTGATTTAGACTGCACGACAAAAGCCTCTTATGCAGGTGGAAACTTCCTAAACATGGAAACAACACCAGCAGATAGTGAAGTTCAGAGCGAATATGATTATGATGCTACAGGCACTAGTATACCGACCTTTACAGGCTCGCAGGGTGATGCCGATTCTTACTTTTTGTTTGACGGTAACGACTTCTTTAAAGGGGTAAATTCGCTATCAACCTTTTTAGATTCTATACACAAAACCACAGGTGGCGATAATTTTACTTTTGTTATGACGTATTATCATGTTGATGCAAACGCCGTTCTTATGACAAATAGACAAGCTGGAAGCACTAACATTGGTGTAATGATGTACACATTAGCATCATCTAACAATTTGCATTTATTACAACGTGGTAGCACTGCAAACTCTCCTGATTTTCAATCAACAACAGCTATGAACACGTCGGCATGGAATTTTATAGCAGCGGGGCATCAACACAGCACCAATACATCAAGATTATGGGTTAATTCAACAACAGCACAAGAAACAACGCAAGCTTTTAATGCCACAACAGCAACGGCAAGTGCAACAGAATTTTCAATAGGTGCTTATGGCGGGGGTACGTTGCCAATTGCAAATGGTGCAAGGATTAAAAGTGTAATAGTATTTAACAAATTGCTGAGCAATACAGAAATGACAACAGTTGCTAAGCAGTTAGAGCTTAGACACAATGCAACATATGTATAGGTAGTTTATGGATTTTCAAGGAAGAAATTTATTAGGGTTAAATATGGGACTGTAATGGATGATAGGATTGAGCTTTTAAAAGTTGTAGAATGTCAAGAAGCAAGACTAAAGAAGACTGAAGATCGGGACAATAAGCGCACAGCAGACCACGCCGTATTATTAGAGAAAACTAGCAGGAGCGAAAAAAGACAAGACAAATTTGAAGAGGATATCCAGCACTTAACGGGGATAACAATAGCTTTACAGCGTGATAAAGAGAACATGGAATCACGTATAACCAAGCATAACAGAGAAAGTAAACAGAACTATGACAGTCTAAGACAAGATTTTAAAGATTTTGAGCATGAAATTAGAAAAGATTTAAAGACACTAGAACAAGCATCTTTAGATTTAAAAGACGTGATTTTACAAAAGTTTGAATTAATTAGTGAAGATATTAACAAAAGTAAGGGTTTTTTTGGAGCGGTGAAACCAATAGTAAGTTGGATAGTTGTAATAATACTAACGGGAACAATGGGATATTTTGGTGGTAAGTTTGTTACTGCTATAGATGGAGAGAAAGTTGAACGGTCTGAGTAAAAAGGATAGACAGAAGCTAATTGAAGCTGATGAAAAATTGCAGTTGCTAGTTTTTGAAGTTAGCTCGCAAATGGATATTATTGTTATAGAGACGCACAGAAGCGTTGAGAGGCAAACAGAGTTATATGCGAAAGGCAAAACTAAAGTTAAGCACTCTAAGCACAATTTTAAGCCGTCTAGAGCTATAGATATAGCACCCTATTATAAGAAAAATAATAAAATGGTTATTCCTTGGGAAGACCATCGACCTTTTTATTTTTTAGGTGGTTTGATGATGAGAAGTGCAAAGCTACATAATATTAAATTACGGTGGGGCGGTGATTGGGATAGTGACCTTGATTTTGCAGACCAGACTTTTAATGACCTCGTTCATTATGAACTTATAGGAGTATAATATGTACAAAGAACTAAGAGACCAGATACAACCATTTGATTTAATTTCATTTAGTGGAAAGGGGCACGTTTCCAACATTATAAAAGGATTTACCAAGTCCGATATAAGCCACGTTGCTATTGTGTATAAAATACAGGATGAAAAAACAAATATACATTTGGACAATCTTACGAGGGAAGATGAAAAGGCGTTAATTAGTGACGATTTGTATGACAAGGAGCGTGTGCTAATAATAGAGTCAACATCATTAGTTACATTGCCTGATAAGATACACGGTGAGTATATAAAAGGAGTGCAAATACAGGCATTATCAGAGCGTATCAAAGATTATGACGGTCAGGTTTATTGGCATAAATTAAGAAATCCAATAAGTGAGGCTAGGCAAGCTTTTATGTATATGTGGTTAACTAACCGCCATAGAAAGCGCATCCAATACGATACAATAGGAGCGGTTCAATCCGCTATAGATACATGGGATTACATTCTAGAATCAAAGCCTGACTATGAAAAGCTATTCTGCTCAGAAATGGTAGCTAAAGCCTACGAGATAGCAGGATTTTTTATAGGCAATCCATCAGAGCAAACACCTGAAGATGTTGTAAACTTGCCGTTTTTAGAAGAAAGATTGCAAATTAAGTAGCAATATAAGGATTCTCTAAGGCTTCTTCTAAGGCTAAAGTAAGATGTACAACCTTAGCAAGTATCTTAATATCTGGTGCATCAATTTTATTAAAGTTATTACAGTAGTTAATCTGCGTATCTATAAGCACACTCATAGGAATGTCAAAAACATCGTCTATTTTATTTTGCATTTCTTCTAGCATGTAGATAGTTGTTTCTAATATATGACCATCAAGGAAAGTTCCTTCTTTATCCATATTGGTAGCAACTCTTTCAAAGTCTTTATAGTTAAGGTTTTGTATTTGTATTAATAGTTTATTTGTCATCTCTAAACCCCTCTAAATGTTTTAATTCACCATATGCTAGGTCATTGCCATATTCATTGGCAGCACGTCTATAACAGATTGTTAGCATTCTAAACCAACGCCTCCAATTTGGAGCAATAATTAACCAGCTTATAAATACACTTGTAGTAATAATTTCTATATCAGTCATGTTATACCTATATATGTGTTGTACAATCGTAGAATCCGTAATACTCTCGTTTGTTCTTGTTGGTCTTAATGTTAGGCATTTCCCCTTGCCAAACACCGCCTTGATTAACCTCGCTATGAACACTTATAATCCCCTCATCTACCACGCTTGTCATAGTAGTGGTTTCATCTGCGTAGTTAGGGACTTCAACAAGTGTTAGTTGTCCTGTTTCTTGTCTTTGTAAGTCTGTTTTAGGTCTACCAGCACAATTTCCACTTTTATAACGTTCTTGGTTTTTCTTCATGTTTGATTGGTGTCTTTTATAAGAACATGTACCTTGCACATGCATACTACCACATGCTTTACGTCCTCTGTCTGGATTTATAAGTTTTCCACATACAACACATGGTTTTAGTTTATATGTGCCGTCTTCTAGTAGTTCATCTGGTTTGCATTTTAATATTAAAGATAATCTCTTTACGGTCTTCATTTCTGGAAAGCGTACAGCGTCTTTTTCATATCTAGTGATATCTTTGAATTGAACACCTAAAGCCTTTGCTAGTTGGTTTTTATTCAATCCTCTTAGTTCCCTTAATTTCTTTAATTTATTCCCCGATAATCTTTTCATTTAAACCTCCTGTTTAATTTAGTTTCTATATATTGTAAGTCTTTATCATTAAATTTATGACCATGCTGCGTGACGTTCTCGTAATATTTAAGATTCCTTCTTAATATAGACAATTCACCTCTGGTTAGTGCTTTTAGATAAGCAAGTTTAAAATATTTCCTTCCATCCAGTATCATAACTCCCCCTTTATTGTTTTGATTGCTGCTGCCACAATGTCACAAGCCTCATTTTGACCACCTGAATGATGGTCTGAAATTGATAGTAATATATCATCAAATAATTTATCACTCTCCACCAACTCCTCAAGTTCTTTGAGGGATTGCAAGGCTTTTTCCATAACTTTCGCATGTTCAGTATTAGCTATTACTTTTTCAGCTTGTGAAGGGTCGTTTTTCTTTGCATGGTGTATTGCATAATCTCTAAAGATTTGCTTGCCATATGTTAAACCTTCTTTAATTTCTGCTTGGGCTGCCCTTGATGCTGTAAATGAATCTGTTATGTAGTTTTCTAATTCAATTATCTTAATTTTTTGACTATCCAGCACCTCTTGTTGGCGTTTAAGGGCTTCTGTGAGTTTATCTATTACATAACATGCATCAAAATTTGCTTTTGGTACTGCTTGCATTTTATCATTTACTGGAATATGTACTTGTTTTAACCTGTACTTTATCCCGTAGGCTTCCTTTATTAAATCCTCTGTCATTTAGTCCTCCATATAATTCATTATTGCGTAAAATGGGTATAATACCACCCCAACGATATGTACTAATAATACAAGAGACCTTCTAGGGTCATACCCTTCTTTAAAACTTTCCCACAAACAAATGTTGAAAATTGCGTATAAAAAAATCGACATTATTGTTGCTATAAAAATTATTAGAAAAGTATATTTCATTTGCCTATCCATTTTGGTTTATTATTACTTTTTATAAGCTGTTCAATTTCATGTTGATGTAATGTTCTTTGAGTACCATTTTCAAAATAATAAGTTACTTTATCCCAATCACGGGAACGTTTACCCTTAAAAATTTTATATTTATTATTATGGTCTATAAATGACTGTAGTTTCATGTTTTCTCCTTTGGCATAAAAAATGTTTTACCGTTACGCTCAATAATTCTTAGTACATACTATTTCTTTTATTTCTTGCTTAGTCATTAGTTAACCCTCTCCTTCCTTCGGTGGGGTGGGTAACGGTTGCCATCTCACAGCCTCCGCAGCCTCAAGGGCTGCTTTTGCTAAATATTTAGAGCAAGCCTCATCTATACATATATAACTATCACAAGCGTCCACTCCTTCGGGTAGATCCTGGTTGACTAATGACCTCATCATCTTAGCAGCAGCCTCTATTTCCTGTTTACTTGGCATTACATACCTCTTGACATTATTAATCCAATAGCACACATGCCCCAAAATAAGCCTAGTGCTATAAAACCACATACTATTTCTTTTATTTCTTGCAGTTTATCCATTAGTTAACCCTCTTACATTCTATATTTTGTACTTTTATAGTTCCATTAGCTATACCGTAGGTTGTATATATCATTGTGACAATTGCAATAATGATGTACATTGGTAGTTTATCCATTAGTTAATCCTCTCTTTACCGTAACCAGCTAATCTATTTTGTCTTATAATTTTACCTTCGCAAACGTCTGTCGTTTTTGCAATCTCTATAGCCTTTTCAGCTCTTTTATAAAGCTCATTTGGCAATGCAACGGTATCAAGAATATCGTCTAGTATCCCTAATAATAAAACTCTTTCTATTTCTTTTTGTGTTTCTATTGTCATAAGTACCTCCTAATATGGTGTTTCTACTTGATTCTCAAAAGCCTCTTCCACTACATCGCAAAAGATATCCCAATACTTGCCTGTTATTACTTTCATACTATGGTCAGCAATCTTGTAACGTGTAAGCTCCATGTTATATAAACAAGGCTCTTCTGAGTATGAGTTAATTAAATCCTGTGCTAAGCCACTTAAACTGTCATTTTCGTGATAATCACCGTTGCGTAATTCTGCACTAAAAAATACATCATTTTTAAAAGCCATAATTAATTCCCCGTTTGGTTGTTATAAGTTTAGTTTAAGAGCAATGATAATATAAATCAACATTTTTTTATAAAAAAATATAATAAATTATTATTGCTATATATATTATAATAATATAATATAGGTGTATTGTTTAATTTCAAATGTAGGTAATGACATGCATAATAACACTGGCGACTGTAACACTGGCAACAGGAACATTGGCGACTGTAACACTGGTCACTGGAACACTGGCGACTATAACACTGGTCACTGTAACACTGGCGACTATAACACTGGCAACAGGAACACTGGTCACTGTAACACTGGAGACTGTAACACTGGCAACAGGAACATTGGCGACTGTAACACTGGTCACTGTAACATTGGCGACTATAACACTGGTCACTGGAACACTGGTCACTGTAACACTATAACCCCCGATGAGATTTTAATATTTAACAAACTTGGAAAACGTGAAGATTGGGATAATGCGAAAAAGCCAAATTGGATGTTCGTTGATTTAACTGAATGGATTAATGAATCAAATATGACGGATAAAGAAAAAGAAGCCTACCCATCATATGTTACAACAGGTGGTTATCTGAAATGCTATCCTAGCTTAAAAGCGGCGTATATTGAAGCTTGGGAAAATGCGGATAAAGAAGATAGGGATAAAACTTTTAAATTACCTAACTTTGACCCAGTTGTTTTTGAAGAAATATTCGGCTTTAACCCATGTGATTGCGTAGAAGAAAAGCGAGAACATGAAGTTGTAGAGCAAGATGTAATAACAATTAATGGCGTTAAATATAAAAAGGTAGATTAATGGAAGAGATTAAACCAGAAGATATAAAGAGACAGATAGAGGGTTCGGGTTACACTGTACGTAAAGTATTATTACGTGCTGGTGTTAACCCTGCCACATTTAGCAATTGGCTTAATGGTAAGTCAGGAACTACTATAGATACGTACAATAGCATTGCACGTGCTTATAATGATTTTAGGGAGGGCAAATAATGTCAATGATAGTATGTGACAACTGCGGAATACATGCAGATTCAGACTATGGGAATTGTGTTTTTGATGATGTGCATAGTTTTTGTAGTGAAGAGTGTTATGAAGAATTTAACAATAATCTAAAGGGGTCGAATTCGACTAGTTTAAAAAAAGGAGAGTGAATAATGGATCTAGATAAACTACAACGCCATAAGATAGAAAAGTTTTTTCATAGCGAGTCAGGCGAAAGATGCATGAAAATAGCAGGTGAGTTATTGCAAAAGGCAATAGACGATATAAATAACGAAATGTGCGACAGGTTTACGGATTACTTAGTTGATGAATACAGTTTGTTTTATGCTGATAGAGTTAGGGACGGCATTATACAGCAAGTTAGTGCTCTATTGGCTGGTGATTCTAAAGTGTTGGAACGTTATAAGTTAAAGGCTTCAGATTGGGGCTTGCCATGTGACCCTGACGGGATAAGAAAAAAGATAGTTCAAGAAAATGCAAATGTAATAAAAGATACTTATATACAAAGCTTGGAAGAGGAAAACGAACGGTTACGCGAAAGAATTAAAATGCGAGAGGATTATTATTAAAATGAAAAAAACGGTAATAACAAAACGTCAATACGAAACAAATTATGTAACTTTATTTATGGATGAAGGTGTAATTACTACAATCTGTATTAATAGCTGCGAACTAAATAAGCTACGTGAAACGGGGGCTTATAATGTAATATCAGAAATTATTGATGAGTTACAAATTTTACAAGAACATATAGATAAAGAGAGTAAATAACATGTGGAAAACATTTTACCAAGAGATGCCTAGCGATAATTGTAAAATTGTTGCTTTATATAGTGACGGTTCAGGAGCCAATGTGTTTCTAATCAAAGATGGTGCAATTGGCGAGTTGCAAGAGTTACCTTACGAAAATGAAAAAGCAACTTTTATATTTGAGTATAACAAAGACCATCTAGAAGATATGGGCTATTTCATGTGGGCTTATTTACCAGATAACTTTAAACTATGGGGTGAAGAATGAAAGGGCAAATTATAAAAGCAATTTCAGAAGTGCATAGCGGTAATAAACAAGAAGCTAAACAAATAGCGGATATAGTTATGGATTTATACCGTGATGAAATTCAGCAACTTGCAGATTACAGCGATACATGTGTTTATAGATTAATTAAGCCAGCTATCTGTGTTGGTTGTAGATGCGGAAAGGAGAAGATCAATGACAAAACAACTAACAAAACGCAGTAAAGCAACCTATTATAAACATAGGCTAGATAAGGCTATGGACATATTGCAAGAAGTAAAAAAAGTATCTGAAAACTTTGAGTACATAGGCGTTGAGCAGATTTTCGAACTTGAGGAAGCTATAAACGAAATAAATTTTATTATAGTTAATTTTTTGGAGGATATGGTCAATGAAGATTAAAGATATAATTGATTTTATATATAATGCAGAATAATAAACCTTTTTTTATGCCAGAGAGGATAATTAAATGACAAAACAACTAACAAAACGTAGTAAAGCAACATACTACAAACATAGGCTAGATAAGGCTATGGACATATTGCACCAGGTTAAAAAGGTATCTGAAAACTTTGAATATATAGGCGTTGAGCAGATTTTCGAACTTGAGGAAGCTATAAACGAAATAAACTTTAAAATAGATAATCTTTTGGAGGATATAGACAATGAAGATTAAAGAAAGAATCAAAAAACTAGCTGGTTTTTATCGAGATGGTGATAACGTCTTAATAGCATTGCAAGATAAAGATAGAGATGTGATAAAAATCGAAGCTACTTACGATATAGACGATATATTAATTGAAGTCACAAGCAAATACATTGAGCAACAATACAGCAATTTTGACGGCATACAATCAGATTGCATAGATTTCTACCGTAACAAGTTTAATAACTTATTTGATAAAATGGAGGATGAGTTATGAAAGCAGAAATAATAACTAATTATACACCTAACCAACTAGATGGTAGTATAGCATATTATTATGATGGTAAATTATATATGACAAAAGAAAACCCCTCTAAATGAGGGGTAATCAATAATTATTTTGGGGAATAATTATAAAAACTATTAGATAGCTAAGTTTTGTTAAACATTTATTAGGTTTATTTAATATAACATAATTAGGGCATTTGTCAAATGTGCATAGAGTTAGAGTTACCATATCCACCAACATTAAACCACTATCGCACACCAGTAACCCGAAAACGCAAGGGCGGTAAATCCTATGCTACGTTGATTACAACTCCTAATGGTGAGCAATATAAAAAATCATTATGGCAACATATAGGCAAGGTCTATAATATTGATTATGACGTACATGTGTCTATTACGTTATATCCAAAAACAAAAGCTAAGTATGATGTAGATAACTACCTTAAAGCGTTACTTGACGGTTTGACAGAATGTAAGGTCTGGTTAGATGATTCGCAGGTTGCTAGCCTATACGTAGAAAAGGGTGAAGTTGTAAAGGGTGGTAAGGTATTTGTTAAGATAAGCAAGAAGTAACAACAAAAATCACATTATTGAAACATTAATCACGCATCATAGCAAATAGAAAATCATCTGGCATAGGTAAGTTAATATTAAACCGTCTTGCCAAAAGGTCTATCTTATTTAAGAATTCTGCAAACTCCTTAACTGTCAATGTAGTAGTCGATAGAGGTCTAGTGCGTTCCTTGCCTTTAGAATTAGTCCAAGTTTCTTCACCAATAAAAGCGTATTTAAGCTCATCTTTCATTTGCTCTGGTTGATATCCAAAGTGTTCAGCTAGGTATGGAAGCCACATATGCAACAATCGGTTTTGTGCAAGGCTACGTTTGTTTTTACGCTCTTGTATAACTACTTCCCACTTATCACCATTAGGTAAGCTGTCTATGTAGTCTTTACAATTAGATTTACGGTCATTATCTATTAGAAAGAATATCATACACTATTTCTTGTCCAGTTAATCCAATATTCTTGAGTGCCGTATTTCTTCTCCCAAGTTCTTACACCTATGGTATGTATGCCCTCAGCTCCTACATGGTGATAATGACATAGGGGCATAACATCTCTATTACTTGATTTAAGCCCCATACCTGCACCAGTACAATGATGTATTTGTGGGGGCTGCCTACATATACAACAGCCTAATTCAGTAACCTTAGCAAAGTATTTTTTATCTTTAGCGGTTAGCTTACTCATAACCCTCAGCTATACCCCTATATAAGGACTGAAAGGTATCGCATCATCAAGCTCATCAGCATAAGGCGAAGTGCTAGCTTGTGGCTTTGAGTTGTACGCTTTTTTTGTACCACTGCTATCTAGTTTAATATTTGTATTAATCCAAATTTGCTTATTGCCGTTATATTCAGATAATAAGTCAGGTCTATCCTTTGCTATTTGAAATAACTTTGTAATATCAATATTTAAACTCACATAGTTGTTATTATTAGTAAAGCCACTCCCTATAAAATCAATGGTTTCGTAGTTCTTTTCTTTACCTTCCTTTATAGTTAATGTGTATTTAGCTGGCATTTAACTTTCTCCAAATTATTAATTAAATCCTGTATCTTATCTTGTGGAATACTCCAACAGCTACCTGCTATTTGTTTTTGAGGTGTGTATATAGTCATATTAACCCAGTCCTTATGTATCTCTGACTTGCTAAACTCTATTGACCTTTTAAAGCCGTGTTTATCTGTAAACTCTGTCATTATAATTTACGCTTTAACTGTGCTTTAAGCTTCTTGCGTTGCTCTGTAGTTAAATCTTTAAGGTTAGACACTTTGTAATAGTCTAATAGTTTTTCATAGTCGCTGCTAGTTTGCTTTATTTGATTATCCAACTCTTCAACTGTTATTACAGGCTCTGGACGTGTATCTATATCTTGCTTATGTTCATTAGTGTCAGCGTCTTTTGTATCATCTATAGCAAATAAGCCATTTAAAGCATATTTACGGGCATAGGAGGATGTCGCACCTGTTATTTGACTATCTCCCATGCCCTTTACGGTCAACGCCTCCCTAGCGTATCCTGTAACACTTATAGAGTCTTTACCGTCTGTTAGTGTAGCAGTAGCCTCTATGTAATTGCTATTGCCAATATTAACTATTTTATCACTAAGCAGTAAACTAACGTTAGGCTCTAATAAATCTTTAACCGCCTCAACAATATCTTCACAACTACGGTAGTTATATTTACCAAAATTATTCCATTGATTCTTCGGACAGTTCAGATTCTTCTGTATCTTGTGTAATAGTTCGTGCAACATAATTATTCCCTTTTGTGTACAGTTGTTCTAGTGAGTAATAATATTCTTCTTCTGTCATTAGTTAATACTCATAACTAAGTCATTAGCATCATCCGTACATTTATCATACATTTTTTTAAATAGTTCATATGGCTGGGCTTTACCGTCACTATTAAGCTCTATAACACTTGTAAATAACCTAGCTAACTTTGCCATTACATACAGCGTCTCAACATCAGATAGTTCAGCATTCGTAATAACATCTATAAGATTTTCACAAGTTTCCTTGATTAATTCTCCTCTGTTTGCTTCGTTATCATTCATTTTAATTTCCTTTTTTCATTTTTATAAAATTCTTTTAATTGCTTATCTTCAACTAAGCTTAATATTAAATTAATCACAGCTTTAAGCAGCGTTTTAGGTA
>Ga0213859_10000502_pt1 | contig 17901 bp, 25 predicted proteins | sample PICome_2_FD_160133 | JGI IMG/M metagenome (GOLD analysis project Ga0213859, IMG submission 160133) | Coastal seawater microbial communities near Pivers Island, North Carolina, United States - PICO304 | ecosystem: Environmental > Aquatic > Marine > Coastal | place: USA: North Carolina... | reverse complement strand
ACCTTGAAGACGAAACACAAATACAAGTAACGGGGTTTAGTACAGGTGGAGATACGTTTGTAAATATGACGGGTACGTTTTTAGGGATGTCTGTAAACCCTGCAAACATTTCTACTTTTTCCTTAGCTATAACATCAAGTGATACCGACCAATACGCTATAATAATTAAGAACGGTGGTAATGTAGTATTTAGGAGTGATTTTGTATCTGGTTCTCAAACCTTTTCTTACCCTGCTGATTATTCTTATGCAACAGGTTCTTATGATGTGTATGTCGTTCCGTTAAACCTACCTGTAACAATTAGTAAAATCAGATGGACGGTAACACACACACAAGACGGTGGAGGGTCTTTTACGTTTGACTCTAACAACGTTACTTATAACCCAGACTTTGCTTTTGTGATAAGCCAACAGATTCCAGAAATGAAGATAATGGATTTCTTAAATGCGTTATGGAGGATGTTTAACCTAGTAGCTTACATAGACGAAAACAACGTAGTACAAGTAGACACCTTAGACAACTTTTACCTAAACGCAGATTCGTATGATATAAGCGAGTTCGTAGATGTAACAGAATCTCAAGTAGATGTTCCTTTAGCGTATAAAGAAATAAAGTTTGCCTACAAAGACACAGGTACAATACTTGCTACTAAATACGATCAGATTGTAAACAAGGAATGGGGTGCTACGTATTACAATGCAGGAGAAGAAAGTCTAACGGGTGGACTCTATACGGTAGAGATACCTTTTCATCATATGCAGTTTGAAAGGTTAAAGGATGACTTTACCCAAAACTACATAGATATTATGTATGGTCTTTTTACGGATAATAATTTAAACCCGTACCACAAAGAACCATTAATATTTTATGCGGAGTTAAAGACGGGTATTAGTTATTCTTTTGTAGAAAACGTAGAACGGGATAACGAGCCTAATAGCGCAAAAGAAAAAACCTCTGCAATACTACCTTCTAATTCAAGAGTACTAGACCCTGCAACCTCAACCGACAACATACATTTTACGGCAGAGTTAAGCGAATGGGAAACCGACACAACCTTAACTAATTCTTTGTTTGAGACCTACCATAAGAGTTACATATCAGACATCTTTAGCCAACTCAACCGACTAACTAAAGTAACGGCTTATTTGCCTTTAAGGATTATACGAGAACTCACACTAGACAACAGGGTAATTATAAACGGAAAGACCTATAAGATAAACTCTATTAAGACAAACCTACAAACAGGTAAGAGCGACCTAGAACTACTTAACGAACTATGATAGAAAACATATTAGAACTTTTAGAGATAGCTAAAGGCGAAACAGAGAATATTAAAATAGCACAAGGTAAATACCACCTACCAGATAATTTTAAAGACGCACTAAAGACAATTAAAAAAGAAAGAGAATGGTAACAAAGACAATAGAACTAGAAGCTAAAACCGACAAGGCGGTTAAAGAACTAGAAGACTTACGAAAAGAAGTACAGAAGTTACAAAAAACCGTACAAGATGGAAATGAGCAAACAAAGGACGGGTTAGACGATGTAAAGAAATCTGGAGAGAGTGCAGCTAAATCTCTAAAGGGTATTGGTACGGCTATTAAGGCTATTGGTATAGGACTCTTATTAGAAGCGTTTAATTTCTTCAAAGAAACAATAGGGGAAAACCAAAAAGCGGTAGACTTATTTAATACGGTCTTTGAAGCGATGTCTTTGGCTTTTAATGACTTTATAAACTTCATCTCCGATAATTGGTCTAAAGCAACTAAACCTGTATCAGACTTCTTTAACACCGAAGCGGTAGGTAAGATAAAAGAGTTTGGTAAGATTTTAGCCGTTGAGGTTATTACTAGGGTTAAGAATTTAGTAGAGGGTATAGGTGGATTAGGTAAGGCGTTAGTAAAAGTATTTAAGGGAGACTTTAAGGGCGCAGCAGAAGAAGCTAAGGGAGCGTTAGAAAACTTTAAAGACACGCTAATAGGTAACGCAGAAGAAACGGCTAAAGTAGAAGTGGTGTTTGATAAGGTTACTAAAACGGTATCTAACTATGTCAAGGAAACCATAAACGCTGCAAAAGCCAACACCGAACTACAAAAGAGTGCGGAGGTAGCTAGGGTTGTTCAACAAGGTTTAGTAGAGCAATACGATAGACAAGCCGAGAAACTAAGACAAACCAGAGACGAAGAACGAAATACAATAGCGGAAAGGATAAAGGCTAATAACGACCTAAAGAATGTACTAGACGAACAAGAAGAAGCGATGCTTAAACAGGTAGACTTACAGATAGCATCTGCACAAGCACAATACGACAAAAACGGAAACCAAGAAAACTATATTGCTTTACTAGAAGCCACACAAGAGAGAGAAGCCGTATTAGCACAGATAGAAGGGTTTAGATCAGAGCAAAAGATGAATGACTTGGCTTTATCTAGGGAACTTATAGAACTTGAAGAAACCCAGACTGAAGGAGCGAACGAAAGACGTATAGCAGAACAAGAATTTCTAGCAGAACAGATAGAAGGAGAGTATTTAAGATTAGAGGCTTTACAGACTGTTGCAATAGAGGAAGCAAGATTAGAGGAAGAACGACTCACCAAAAAACGAGACCTTTACCAAGAAGGAACACAAGCCTATGTAGATGCAAACGAAGAACTATTAAACTTCCAAAGCGAAAACAACCAAAAGCAACTAGAACTAGACAAACAACTCCAAGAGAGCAAAGCAACCCTAATAACAGGTGCTTTAAACAACATAGCAAGTATAGTAGGTAAGAATAGTAAGTTTGGAAAGGCGATTGCAATCGTACAAGCTATTAGAGACACCTACGCAGGAGCAAACAAAGCCTTATCATCTGCACCACCACCTTTTAACTTTATATCAGCAGCAGCTACGGTAGCAGCAGGTATAGCTAACGTAAGACAAATAGCAAGAACACAAGAACCACAAGCACCCGCAGGAGTAAATACAGGAGGTGCGACATCTATCCCTGCATCTACACCACCTGCATTTAATGTTATTGGTGCTACGGGTACTAATCAATTAGCAGAAGCAATAGCGGGACAAAACCAAAAACCTGTACGGGCGTATGTGGTAAGTAATGAGGTTACTTCGGCACAAAGTTTAGACCGAAATATAGTTAGTGAAGCGACCTTATAAAAAAAAGTTGTGTTGAAAATGCAAAATTAAAACTTAAAAACGTTATATAAGTATGAGAATCGTAGAATTAATATTAGACGAGGAGAATGATATAAGCGGAGTTGATGCTATTTCGGTAGTAGAACGACCCGCTATAGAAGAAGATTTCATAGCACTAAAAGAGGAAATCAAGTTTGCAGAAGCAGACAAAGACCAAAGAATCTTGATAGGTGCTTTACTTGTTCCAAACAAACCAATATACAGAAACGGAAAAGACGAAGACTACTACGTATACTTTTCCAAAGAAACCATTAAGAAGACAAGCGAACTCTTTTTAATGAACGGTTATCAGAACAACTCAACCTTAGAACACAGAGAGCCATTACAAGGACTTTCTTTAGTAGAGAGTTGGATTGTTGAGGACGATAAAAAAGACAAAAGCAGATATTACAAGATGGAAGTTCCCGTAGGTACTTGGATGGGTGCGGTAAAGGTAAACAACGAGGAAGTATGGAACGATTTTGTAAAAACAGGTAAAGTAAAAGGATTCTCTATAGAAGGCTATTTTGCCGACAAGATGGAAAGACCACAAGAAAGCCTAAAAGAGCATTGTAAGGAATGTGATGGGTCTTGCGGTAGTTGTAAAAAGGATTTTGATGCGTTCTACGAGGACTTTGCAGAGGAAGTGGCAGAAGGTGTAGTAGATGAGTTAAGAAGGCTTCTAACGGGCGTAGAATTAGAATCTTTTTCGGATTATCCAGATGCGGTAAAGAACAACGCAAAACGAGGTAGAGAACTAAACGAAAAACAGGGTAACAAGTGCGCTACAGAAACAGGAAAACAAAGGAGTGCTGATTTAGCTGCGGGTAGACCTGTAACAGTAGACACAATAAAGAGGATGTATTCTTATCTCTCTAGGGCGGAGGAATATTACGACGAAGGTAATACAGAAGCTTGTGGGACGATTTCTTATTTATTGTGGGGAGGTAAATCCGCAAAACGTTGGGCGGAGAGTAAGTTAAAAGAATTAGACTTAATAGACCTTAAAGCACCTTGTCAAGATGGGTATGAGATGATAGGTATGAAGGAGAAAAACGGGCGTTTAGTCCCTAATTGCGTACCGATCAAATGACACCAAGTAGAACAAGTCCTAAAGGAAACAAAAGAGCGTGTTTATGTAAGAACGGAACATACTCTAGGAAGTGTTGTGATGGGTCTTTATGGGCGCAAGGAATAGGAAGCATACATAAAACGAGTTTTTACTTAATGCAACAAGACAATACGTCTTTTATATTACAAGAAAACGATAGTAAAATAGTATTATAATGGCAGACAAAAGAATAAGTGCATTAGATACGGCTACGACTTTAGGGGGTACAGAACAACTCCCTTTAGTACAAAGCGGTACAACAAAGAAAACAACGGTAAACGGCATAAAAAACTACCTAATAGCTACTAACATAACGGCACAAGCAAGTGTAAACGTAGATTTAGCAGATTACCCAGATGCACATATTGTTCATTTAAGTTGGAGTGGTGCGAATGGTACGGCTACTTACACACTTCCTACGGCTGCATCAAGCACAAACAGAAAGATAAGATTTATCACAGACAATACTTTTGATACTAACACAAGAGTAGACCTTACACCCGCAAGTGGAGATACATTAGATGGCACAGGAGCGTATGAGATAAATAAAGCGTATGAAGGTATAGCGATATGGTCTGATGGTACAGAGTGGTTTATAATCCAGAAAAAAGCATAATATATGAACACAGAAAAAATTGCCTTTAACAAGGTAGCCAAGATTAGGACAGATTTAAGTCTTATATCAGATATAGATAAAGCGTTTGATAGAGCCTTACAGTCTGAAAAGAATTTATCTCGTTTAGCAGAAGAGATACGATTAGATGCTCAAAAAGCGGCTTCTGATTATGATGTAGTAATAAATATTGGTAAAAATGCTTTAGAAAAGGCAAAAGAATTAGGTGCTGATGATGTGATAAGAGGAATTAATGATAGAATACAAGATGCTACGGCAAGTAAAAAAGAGATGGATTCTATTGTTTCTAAAGTAAAATCATTTTTAATATAAAACTATGAACAAACAACTATTTAACAGAGTAGCTGATATAGCTAAAGACCAAGAGCCTACGAGAGTGGAATTTGCTATGATTGACGATTTTGTAAGAAAGTATGATAATATATATTCAGAAAACACAGAAGTATTTATGTTAATAATAGATGCAGCGAATGATATTGAAAAGGCAGTGCAAAAAGCAAAAGAATTAATAAAACTTATAAATGATTTAGAATCGGATAGAAAAAAATTAATTGATGCTGTTGATGCTTTAGGTATTGGTTTGCCAAATGAAGCCGATGTTGTTGTGAAAGCACTACCAAGAATTGAAGCAAAATTAACAAAGACAATTGCCGCTGCATCAAAGTCATCGGACATTATTTTTTCATCATTATAATAAATATAAATAAATATGAAACCGTTAGATATGTTAAATCAAATTAGAACCCTATTGGGAGTGGAGGATGCCGAAAAGGTAGAACTCGCACAAATGACACTAGATAATGGTACTGTTTTGGAAGCCGAAGCGTTTGAAGCCAATAATGAAGTATTCATTGTTACAGAGGAAGAAAAGATTGCTCTCCCTGTAGGCGAATACACATTAGAGGACGGACGAGTGCTTATGGTAGAAGAAGAAGGTATCATTAAGGAAATTAAGGCTACTGAAACCGAAGAGGTAGAGGCTGCTGAAGAAGAGATGGCTTATGTAACTCGTGAGGAGTTCGGACAAGCGATTGACGAAATTAAAGCTATGATTCAAGACTTAGGTAAAAAAGAGGAAGAAATGGCAGAAGAGGTTAAAGAGGAATTATCCGCACAAGAACCTGCTACCGAACCTCTAAAACACAACCCAGAGGAACAAATCGTACAAAAGTTTAGAAAACTATCACATAACAAAAAAGGAACAACAACAGATTTAATTTTTAGTAAACTATTTTCATAATGAATATTCAGAAACACAACTTTACGGCTAGTGTAGAAAGTATCACTACTACGTATGCAGGAGAATTTGCAGGGGAATATATTGCTGCTGCTCTCCTATCAGGAAAAACGCTTAATGACGGTGCGATTACAATCAAGCCAAACGTTAAGTATCAAGAAGTACTTAAAGTACTAGATGACAACAACATTGTAAGAGACGGGTCTTGCGACTTCTCTGCTATTTCTTCGGGGGATGACAGACTATCTTTAACAGAGTCTATTCTTACACCAAAAGAGTTACAAGTAAACCTTGAACTTTGTAAGAAAGATTTCCGTTCTGACTGGGAAGCAGTTGGTATGGGTTACTCTGCTTTTGACAACCTACCTCCTACTTTTGCAGACTTTATCTTGGCTCACGTAGCGGGTAAAATTGCAGAATCAGTAGAGAAGAACATCTGGCAAGGAGACGATGACGGAGCAACTGCTGCTACTGCATTGTTTGACGGATTTGAAACTTTAGTAACATCAAGCGGAATCAACATCGGTTCTACTACTGTAGATTCTTCTAACGTAATTGACTTCTTAGGAGGTATGGTAGATGCTATCCCTTCTGCGGTATACGGAAAAGAGGACTTAATGATTTACGTACCTAACAACGTATACCAAGCGTATGTAAGAGCATTAGGAGGATTCGCAACTAACGTAGGAGCAAACGGTGTAGACAACAAAGGAACTACATTCTACCAAATGGAGTCTCAACTTACTTTTGATGGTATTCCATTACAGAGATGTACAGGTATGTCTGGAAACAGAGCCTTCGCAGGACAGAAGTCTAACTTATTCTTCGGAACAGGTTTATTATCTGACCACAACGAAGTTAAGTTACTTGATATGGCAGACTTAGATGGTTCTCAAAACGTAAGAGTAATCTCTAGATTTACTGCGGGAGTTCAAGTAGGAGTTGCATCTGATGTAATCCACAGAACTGCATCTGCATCATAAATTATTTTTTAACATATAAAGGGGGTAGGGGTGTACCCTATCCCTTTTTTTAATACTTATAAATATGGCTTGTACATTAACCTTAAACGGTAGAGAGTTACCTTGTAACAAGACCGTAGGAGGACTAAAGACGATTTACTTTGCGGAGTATGATGGTACGATGACTACCGTTACTGCGGGTACGGCTGATTGGTATCAGTTTGACCTTAAAGGTGCATCTTCTTTAGAGACTGCTATTAACGGTTCAAGAGAAAACAACTCTATCTTTTACACCCAAACGGTAAACGTGCAACTTCCTTTATTGGATAGTGCTACGTCTGACGAAATCAAACTACTAGCTGCTAATAAACCTAATATTGTCGTAGAAGACTATAACGGGCAACAATGGTTAGTAGGTGCAGAACACGGATGTGATTTAATAGGTGGTACTCTAGCAACGGGTGCTAACTTAGGAGATTACTCTGGGTTTACTTTAACTTTTGAAGCATTAGAAAAAGAACCACCGATTGCCTTAACAACTGCGGTAACGGTAGACTCTGGTGCGACACAACTTACACCAAGTGTAACTGCAGCATCGTAATTTTTAACACTTATAGAGAAGGGGTAGCAGAAATGTTACCCTTTTTTTTGCTTAAAACTACAAAATCCCAATTTTATTTCGTTATATAAGTATGAAGGTTTTAACCACGAGTACAAGCGCACAAGAAGTAAAGGTAATTCCAAGAAGTTACCCTTCAAGTATTACGGTAAAAGTACGAAACGAATCTACTAACGACACCGACACATACACAAGTGTAGCTGCAACTAAAAATAAAGGCTATTTAGTCTTCTCTAACGCATTTTCTCTTACAGAAGGTAATTTTTATAATCTAACGCTTTTAGATGGCGCAGATGTGATTTATAAGGGTAAGATATTTTGTACAGACAGTTCTGACTACTCGGTTAATACAAATCAATACGTACAAGAAACAAGTTATGATAACGAGTATATAATATTATGAGTAGACAACACAAACCCACAAAGTACACCAACGATTTACGGGTAGTTAATTTAGCTACTTATACTTCTCCCGAAATAGTAGAAAAGAGAAACCAAAACTTTGTAGAATACGGAGCGGACAACAACTACTACCAATACCTAATAGACCGATACAACGGAAGCCCTACAAACAACGCTATCATAAACGGTATTTCCGAGATGATATACGGGCAAGGGTTAGATGCTACCGATTCTTCAAGAAGACCTAACGAATACGCACAGATGAAGTCTTTATTTTCTAAAGATTGTGTACGTAAGTTAGTTTACGATTTAAAACTTATGGGCGGTTGTGCTATGCAGGTTATCTACTCTAAAGACAGAAGTAAGATTACAAGTGTAGAGCATTATCCCGTAGAAACGCTAAGAGCGGAAAAGTGTAACGCTAAAGGAGATGTAGAGGCGTATTACTATCATCCTAATTGGGATAAGTACCGTAAAGGGGACGATTTAAAAAGAATACCTGCGTTTGGTTGTTCTAGGGAAGCAATAGAGATACTATTTGTAAAGCCATATAGAGCCGGGTTTTATTATTACAGTCCCGTAGACTATCAAGGTGGTATACAGTACGCAGAGATAGAAGAAGAGGTATCAAACTTCCATTTAAACAACATAATGAACGGTTTAGCACCTTCTATGTTGATCAACTTTAATAACGGAGTACCTAACGAAGAAGAAAGAAGCCTAATAGAGCAAAGAATCTACCAGAAGTTTAGCGGTACGTCTAATGCAGGTAAGTTTATATTAGCCTTTAACGATTCTGCGGAAACAAGTGCAAGTATAGAACCCGTACAGTTATCGGATGCACATAATCAGTATCAGTTTTTAAGCGATGAGGCTATGCGTAAGATAATGGTATCGCACAGGGTTGTATCTCCTATGTTATTAGGGATTAAAGACCAAAGCGGACTAGGAAACAACGCAGACGAACTAAAGACGGCTTCTACCCTAATGGATAACACCGTTATAAGACCGTTTCAGCGACTTTTAATAGATGCCTTTGACCAAGTATTAGCCTACAACGAGATAACGCTTAATTTATACTTTAAAACGCTTCAGCCGTTAGAGTTTACAGACTTAGATAACGCTATAACTAAAGAACAAGTAGAAGAAGAGACAGGACAAAAGCTATCAGACCAGAGACCTTTCTTAGATGACGATTTAGCGGGAGAGTTATGGGACGAGATAAAAGACTTAGGAGAGGACGAACCAGAAGGGTATGAACTTATAGACGTAGAAGATGTAGGAGATGAACCAGAGGACTTTGATGCGGAGTCTTACTTAAACGGATTAAAACTAAGCGCAACCCAAGATAGTACACAAGACACCGACTTATGGAAGGTAAGATACAAGTACGTAAAGGGAACTCGTAAACAACCTAAAGGAGAATCAAGATTGTTTTGTAGAAATATGATCGGTGCAGGTAAACTCTATCGCAAAGAAGACATAGGGTTTATGAGTGCAAAAGGGGTAAACAAGAAACACGGACACAAGGGTAGAAACTACTCTATATTCAAATACAAGGGCGGTGTTAATTGTTACCACAGATGGGAGCGACGAGTATACAAAAAGAAACTAAAGAAAGACGGAGAGACATACGGAGGAAATGCGCTACAAGGGACAAACTTTAAGAATGTAAACCAAGCCATACGAGAAGGATGGAAAGCACCTAAAAACCCTAAAGAAGTAGCAATAGCACCTATAGATATGCCTAGAAACGGACACCACCCAAATTATTAGTATGGCAACTGCATTATTTATAAAAAGAGAAGATTTAGTACGTAACTCTATAATAGACGGAAACGTAGACTTTGATAGATTTGTTCAGCACATCAAGGAAGCCCAAGAGATGCATATACATCTGTATTTAGGTACGGACTTATACAACAAGATAAGCGCAGATATTGTAGCGGGTACTTTAAGCGGGGACTATCTAACTTTGGTTAATTCTTATATACAACCTATGCTTATACACTATGCGATGGTAGAGTACTTACCTACGGCAGCGTTTCAGATTAAAAACGGGGGAATCTATAAGCACCAAAGCGAAAACTCTGTAACGGCAACAAAAGAAGAAGTAGACTTTCTAGTACAAAACGAACGCAACAAAGCAGAACAATACACTAGAAGGTTTATAGACTATATGACCTTTAACTTGGACAAGTTCCCAGAATACTTAACTAACACAAATGAAGACACGCACCCTAGTAAAGATGCAACGTACAACGGATGGGTCTTATAAGGTAAAAAAGGAAAACGAAAAAAAACTTAAGAAATGGCTTTTGGAAAAATATACGAGAAGAGTTGGTGGGGAAGCGGGAGCGGAATACAAAATAACATAGGTTTTGGTAATGCCTACGACTACATTAGAGAGGTAGAGTTTTTAGAGAACCGAGCAGAAGAAGATGGCGGTACTACCGAAGGGTGGTTATGTGCTTCTAATGCTTTAAAGAAATATGTACATAGCGAGTCTTCAAGGGTTCTTATGGATGCGTATATTGACAGGGTAGAAACGGCAGGAGGAACAGTAGAGGCTAAACAATGTGCTATTAACGAAATTAACGATTTATGAAACTGTACAAAGAAGCAAGTTTAATGATGTTACCTACCTCTGTAAAGGATGGTAAGTTGTATAGCATATTCCCACAACCTAAAGTAATAGGCGAAGAGTTGGTTACTTATTCTGATTTTAATTATGGCTCTGGCGGATGGTCTTTAGTAGATGGTAAATGGACATTTGATGATACTGGTTCTGGTTATCTTAATTATACTACTATTAGTGTTACAGTTGGACAGATATACAAAGTGGTCGTAGATGTTTCTGTGCCAAGTGGCGTTGCAAATTTTAGATTCACAAGTGGTAACGGACAAACTGTACTTTTTGACTACACAGATTTTCCAGATGGCGTAACTACTTTTTACACTACGGTTAGCGGTGTAAATGGAGGTATACAAAGATTCTATGCACCAACAAGTTTATCAGATGCGTTTACTTTAAATTCAATATCAATCAGAGAAGTAGACCAATTACCCGCAGATTTTGATTTCTCAAGAGGTAGCAATTTAGCAGCTACAAGAATAAACGAGCAAGGTCTTATAGAAAAAGGTAGAGAGAATTTATTGTTGCAGTCTAATAACTTTGATACGAGTCCTTGGGGGGGAAGCAGTACAATTTTTACAAGTGGACAATCGGGGTATGATGGGAGCAATGATGCTTGGCTCTTAACACACCCATTAAGCACAAATAGTACTTTTCAATTAAACACTAATAGTGGAGTACAAACTTTTAGTATTTACGCTAAAAGCGATGGCTCTACTGGTATTCGCTTGTATGCCTTTGGTAATGAAAATGCAAATGCTTATTTTGACTTAAATAATGGTGCTGTTCGTACAGCTTCAAATGTGATTAACTCTGATATTGTGAGTGTTGGAAATGGATGGTACAGATGCTCTATTACATTCAATCAAACAAACACAGCATTTCGTATTTACACTACCAATAATGCAACACTACAGGCTGCTGGTTCGGTCTACATCCAAGACGCTCAATTAGAAGTAGGTCTTGTAGCAGCAGACTATATAGAAAGTGGAGCGACTACAGGTAAAGCGGGAGTATTAGAAGACTTACCAAGATTAGATTGGAGTGGTAGTTGTCCTACTTTGTTGTTAGAACCTCAAAGGAGTAACTTGATTGTAAATAGTGAATATATAGATAATGCAAGTACTTCTTATACTCCTGTAGATGCTAATACTACATTGAATGCAGAAACAAGTCCAGAAGGATTAACAAATGCTGTAACAATGGAGACTACAAGCACTTTCCCTCAAATTAGAGTTTTTTCTACGAGTCTATCATCAGGAAATCATACTTTTAGTGTGTTTGCTAAATATGAGAGTTCTCAATATATTGTATTAAGGTCAAGACTCTTCACAAATGGAACAAATTCTGTTGTTTATTTTGATGTTCAAAATGGGTCAAAAGGAACTTCTACAGGAGACACTCCAATAGATTACAGTATTGAAGATTATGGAAATGGCTGGTATCGTTGTAGTCTTACTTTTAATGTTGATGCTGGAGATACAACTGGAAGTTTGTACCTGTATAATTCTAACACCGATGGCTCTATTGTTTCAACTGTTGGGGAAACATCAATAATTTACGGTTTCCAATTAGAACAAGGCTCTTACGCTACATCGTACATTCCTACACACGGAACAAGTGTAACGAGGAGTAGGGATGAAATTACTGATACTTCTATAGATTCTTTTACTGATTCATCTATAGGCTCTGTATATTTTGAAATTGAAGATAAAGGAACGGCTTCAGCAGCAAGTGCTAATTTTAGATTTGGTAGTAGTAGTATAACTAATCAATGGGCGTTTTACTTTGACACTCAAGGTATAAAAGTTTATAACTACAATAAGGGTGCTTTCTTAATTTCAAATGGAACTACCGTTGGAGAAACATATAAATTTGTTATAAGATTTAATGGAAACGAAAGTACAGGGTTTAGAAATGGAACTAAATATACGACTCTTATTGATGATGAGTCTTTTGACATCACACAATTAAGCAGATGGTATGTTGATAATCCTTCAATCGCTATTAAAGAAATTACTTTTTTCCCTACGGCACTATCAGACAACGAATGTATTAATCTAACAACGATATGAGTTTATACGATAAAGCAAGTTTAGTATTAATCCCAAGTGGAACAAAAACAGGAACGGTTTATAGCCAAAAGCCTACAGATGGAGATGGAGATTTTACATTTACAAGGTCTACTCAAGCCACAAGGGTAAATAGTCAAGGCTTAATAGAAAAAGAGCGAGGTAACTTAGTTTTATATTCTAATGATTTTAGTCAATCAGAATGGGTGCAAGTTTCAACAACCAGAACAAGTGGGCAGACAGGTTACGATGGTACTTCCGATGCGTGGCAATTAGTTAGGTCAAGCGGTGGTACTTTAATATTAAATCAAGCATTGTCTTTAAGTGGTGTTTATACATTTTCTTGTTATGTCAAGATTAACGCATCTAATGGATTTGGAATAGGGTTTGGTTCGTCTAATTATGCATTATTCAATATTTCAGATGCACTACAAACATCAGCAACACTTACAATAGGATTAATATCTTCAAGCATCACTTATGTAGGGGATAATTTTTACAGAATTAGTGTTACTGCTGATGGTACTTTTTCTGAAGTAAGATTTGTTAATGCAATTGCTGATGGTACATCAACAACAAGTGCTGGGGGTACACATATTGTCCAAGATGCACAACTTGAACAAGGACTTGTAGCGACAGATTACATAGAAACTACTACTGCTGCGGTCTATACAGGTATAACAGACAATGTACCAAGACTTGACTACGATGGAGATTGTCCTTCTCTTTTATTAGAGCCACAGAGGACTAATGTTTTGCCAAATAGTGAATACTTTGCGGGTTATGGAAATAATAATGTCAATATAACAACTAACTACGGAACAAGTCCAGAGGGGATTCAAAATAGTACAAGACTTCAATTTTCTGGTAGTGGATATGTTGCAACTTCTGTTACTACATATACAGATGAAGTCAGTTCTATTTACATAAAAGGAACAAGTGGAGAAACTATACGGTTTGGTAAAGATGCTAATGTTGCTCAAGGACAGGCTTATACATTAACAGGTGATTGGCAGCGTCTTGTTTTTGATAGTGGTTCTGGTTCAACTTGGTTTGTAAGTAATTATTCTGGTTCAACGGCAACTGATGTAGAAATATATGGAGGACAACACGAAGAAGGTTCATACGCTACAAGTTATATTCCTACACACGGAACACAAGTGACTCGCAATATGGATTCTTCTACAGGTGCGATAGCAAATACAAGCGGAGATTATTGGACTTTGTTTATTGACTATGCCAATTATAGAAATGGAGGTATTAGTGGAGATGACTCAATGGTGTTTTACGATTCATCTAATGTAAAAATATTTACCTTGTGGGGATTAAGTAATGGATTCGTTATTCGCTCTTTTAGCGGTGACACAAATGGTAATTATTACACACAAAATAGTTTTGGTACAACAGCAAAAGCAATAGTGCGTTATGATGGTGCGGAAATTGGTTTATTTGTTGATGGCGTTAAGCAAACAATAACAAGTCGTTCGCCATTAGAAACTAATTGGAATCAATTATATAAAGTTTATTTATTAAGAGCAAGTGATAATAAATACAATTTTAAGCAAATGGCTATATTCCCTACGGCACTATCAGACCAAGAATGTATAGATTTAACAACATAGTATGAAAACATTTAGAAAATATCAGTTTGGCAGCAAGGGTGCTGCGACTACGAAAATCAATCAATTAGGTGTAGACGAGGAAGGAAACCCTACACACAACCACGCAATAGTCCGTTTAGGATATATTGTAGTAACAGAAGGTACATACGATGAGGATGGTAACGAACTTACACCTCCTGTATTGTCTGACGATTACCACATAGATGTGTTGTGGGATGGAGAGCCAGATGAAGATTGGGTAGACTTTACGATATGGTGCGCACCTATGGGAGTGCATATATTTGGTTCTTCTTCAGCCGTAGCAGAATGGACTGCAAAATGTAAAGAATTACACCCAGAGTATTTCCCTGTACCAGAAGATGATATTTAGAACAAACATAGTACGGTGGTTTGGGATTAGTGGTATTATGCTATTTCCGTTTTGTATTGTAAAGAAGGATGCTAATGCGACTACAATACGACACGAAAAGATACACTTTAAACAAGCCTTAAATCTATTAGTAGTACCGTTTTACATCTTATACTTTATAGAGTGGATTAGGTGTTTAATACAGTACGGTAAGGATGCGTACTATTATATATGTTTTGAACAAGAAGCGTACTTAAACGACTATAAGCGAGAATATAAAGTGGGTTATAATTGGACAAGGTATCTATTTAAAAAGACAAATTTAAGATGACAAAAATTAGCGAAAGCACAGAATTAACTTTAGACTTAAAAACTATCATACTTGTTATAGGTGGTGTGGTATCGTTGGTGGGGATGTACTTCTCCCTTCAGAAAGACATACAAGTAGCGAAGGAACTCCCTAAACCCGAAATCTCAAGAACGGAGTACGACTTAAAAGACCAACTTATCCGAGAGACGATAATAAACACCCAAAAGAAAGTAGAAGAGAATAGCGATAAGTTAGACAAGATAGACGAGAAACTATATGAAATAATAAACAGATGAAACTACTATTTTTCTTTTTGATGCCTTTCTTGGTACAAGCACAAGACTTTACTTTATTACAGATAAACGCAAAGTGGAACGAAAGCAATAGCGTAGACTTGTCCTCTTACAACATAAACACCAAGTACGCATACTTAGAAGACCAAAACGAAGACCTAAAGGGTAAGATAAACGCAGTACCTGTAGTTATCCTATACAGAGGAAACACACCTATACACCAATGGAACGCAGACCTATCTTTTAAGTTATACTTAGATAGAGAAGAAGTATTATCAATAATCAATAAATACAAATAAGATGGCTAAAAAAGTAGCAGAAAAAGTACAAGAGTTTAAATCTTGGTACACTTCAAAAACAATTATCGGTTTAATTATCTCCTCTGTTTCAGGGGTTGTTTATGCCCTTACAGATGGTAGCGTAGACATTCAAGGTGCTTCTACGGAAGTAATCGCAGGAGCGGAAGAGTTAGCAACCAACGCTGATAATGTGATCGCTTCTGTAATGTTCTTTGTAGGACAAGCAGTAGCGGTATGGGGTAGACTAAAAGCAAAAGTAGGTATTAAGTAAATTGCACTTTAAGTACTTCACATACGAGGAGTTTGACTCTCCAGACATACAAGGTAGCGGACAGATGATGTGCGATACTATTATAGAGATGTTGGATCAAGTAAGGGAGGAGTACGGCAAACCTATTAGAATCAGTAGCGGTTATAGAACCGAAGAAGCAAACCAAAGGGCGGGGGGAGTAAAAAACTCCTCTCACCTTAAAGGTTTAGCGGTAGACATCAAAGTAAAGAACGGAAGAGAGCGATACGAACTCTTAAACATCCTAACCAAGTACTTTTATCGTATAGGCATAGGAAATACATTTATCCACGTAGACATAGATTTAGACAAACCACAAAACGTAATCTGGACATATTGAAAAAGAAGTTTAAAGATACCAAAGTAGGTAAGTTTATCGTAGGTAAAAACGGTATAGCTTCTGTATTAGCGGATAGCATACCCGATAAAGGCGTTTTAGGGCTTGTTAAGAACCTTATAAGCGATGATGAAGGTCTAACACCACAAGACAAAGAAACTGCGTTAAAACTGCTTGAAATGGACGAGAGGGAGTTAGAGGCGGTTACAAGACGATGGGAAGCAGATGCAAAGTCTGATAGTAAGTTAGCTAAGGTTGTACGACCTCTGATTATATTATACTTAACCTTTGTGGTTAGTTTGTATATTGTGTTGGATTCTTTAGACGTGTTTAAGGTAGAAACACATTGGATAGATTTAATTACAACCCTTACAACAAGTGTTTACATAGCGTATTTTTCTGGTAGGTCTATAGAGAAGTATGCTCAGATAAAAAAATAATTATATATTTGCGGTGTAGCTTATACGTCCATTGACTCGGTTCGGCTACATTTTAAAAGGTACAAGAACGGGAAGCAGACATAGTACCACTTCAACCGAAAGCCAAACGAAGGTCTGTACTCTATAGGAGAGTGGCATTGGCGAGAGTAGACAACCTATTAAATCTACTTGCACTATCTAGGCGAAGGTAACTCAACGAAGCATAGTGGAAAGGTGTGTAGGGTAACCTATGCACTTTTCAGACAAAGATAATCTAACAAAGCATATATGATAGAGACGATATTAGCGTTACAGGTAAGCAAAAAAGAAAAAATAGATAAGCTACTAGAGTACGATACAGACCTATACACAAGGTTAGGTATAGACTCTCTAAAGAAAGAAATAGAAGAAACAAAAAAAGAAAGTAAGCGTATATACAAGGCTATAAAGACCCTAGACGAAAACATAGGTAACGAACTACTTAGAGCCTTATGAGACAAAAAAAACCGCAAAAACCAACTAAGGGTAAACTCGTAAAAAAGTTAGATAGTATCTTCTCTAAGTACATCAGACTTAAACACTCTAAAAACGGAATCTGTACTTGTTATACTTGTGGACGTAAGTACGAGATAAAAAAGATACACGCAGGACACTTTATGTCTCGTAGGCACTACAGTACTCGTTGGGATGAGGATAATGTTAGACCACAATGTTACTTTTGCAACATCGGGAATCAAGGTAAGCAGTATGAGTTTGCTTTAGGTTTAAACAAGGAGGAAGAAGGAAAAGCAGATCAACTCTTAAACAAATCCAGAGAACTCGTAAAGTTTAACACAGGAGACTTAGAAGACCTTATAGCGAAATACCAAGAACTGTTAAAAAGTTTAGAGTAGCGTAATGTAGAATAGGCGTATATTTACGTACTTCTTTCCCATAATTAGTCTTTGTTTTGGAGGGGTGTAGTTTACTGCACCTCTTTTTTTTGCTTTTTTGTTTAACAATTTTGTTTATATTTGAGGGTAAAGTTATTAATATGGACAAAGAACAACTCTGGGAATTAGACCTAGAAATTTATCAATTTAATTTAGAAAACAATGAAAACGAGTAAAGTAAAGTTCGTAATGCCAAAAGCGAAAC
>Ga0213859_10000501_pt1 | contig 17907 bp, 32 predicted proteins | sample PICome_2_FD_160133 | JGI IMG/M metagenome (GOLD analysis project Ga0213859, IMG submission 160133) | Coastal seawater microbial communities near Pivers Island, North Carolina, United States - PICO304 | ecosystem: Environmental > Aquatic > Marine > Coastal | place: USA: North Carolina... | reverse complement strand
CAGAAGACATACGTAACTTTCTCAGAGCAGAACCCATTACAAGAGAACGTGTTGACGAATGTGCTGAAACATTTCGTGAACACTTCACCCCTGCTAAAGGCAAAATCATTCACCAACGAGACGCAAACGATGTCGATGTCAAACTGAATGATAAAATTGCCGAACCTTACGGTATTACCAGTTATGACTTCTTACAGAACGAACACCATCTGCTTCATGCATTCGCAGTTCTTTATCAATCGCCATTCAAAGACGCTTTGATATTAGTTTGTGACGGTGGTGGTGCAAAGTTTTTTCATGACCAGTTTCCAAACTATCAAGAAATGGAATCTATGTTTTATCTGAGTGAACAAGACATTACTCCACTGTATAAGCACTTATCTAATACACGTGCAATACACCAAATGGACATTGGAACATGGGACTCAGAATACTTTGCACACATAGAAAGGTTTGGTATTGACGATGCTGGGTTTGACGTTGAGTTAAGTTCTGCTTTGAGTGAAGGACAAAAGTTTAGTGCCCTATCATCATTGTTAGGTTATGACTCATACGGACGAGCTGCTGGTAAGGTTATGGGTATGGCAAGTTACGGACTAGAGAAAAGAACAGACGCTTATACGGCTCAAGACTTAGCAGGTAGACTGCAAACAGAAACAGTTGAACATACTCGTAAACTCATTGAACGACTTATTGAATATAAACCTGAATGCAAAAACATTTGTTTGAGTGGTGGTTATGCATTGAACTGTGTGGGTAACTATCAGTATCTTGACATGTTCCCTAATCATAACTTCTTTATTGACCCTTGTGCTCATGACGGTGGAACTGCAATTGGGTCGTGTGTTAAAAATACTTTTTATAAAGACACGGGATACACATTATGATTACAGAAAACATACATGGTATAGAAGAAGAGAATGCAATTGAGTTTGCGCCAGGCAAATATATTATTCGTACTCAAGACGAAGCAGTCCGACAACTTGCTAGTCAACAAATCGTTGCAATCTTTCAAGGCGAATCGGAAATTGGCCCACGTGCATTGGGTAATCGTTCTTTGTTGTTTGACCCGACTAATCCTGATGCAAAAGAAATTGTCAATGAGATTAAAGAACGTGAAGAGTTTAGACCCTTTGCTGGTTCTATTTTGTTAGAATACTTTGACGAATACTTTATAACTTCTACTCTTAAAGAATCGCCTTACATGAGTTATGCGATTCCAGTTAAGAAAGAAAGAGTGCAACATATAAGTTCTATCGTGCACCATGATTATACTTGTAGAATCCAAACAGTTACCGAAGAACAGAACAAGAACTATTACAATCTAATCAAAGCATGGCATGAAGAAAGTAACTGCCCGATTGTCTTCAACACTTCATTCAACTTAGGTGGTGACGCAATGGTTGAAACTATTGAAGACGCAATGGATACTTGTAAAAAGTCAATGATAAACTTTATCTATGTGCCCGAAGACCAAGACATAGACGTAAAAGAAATGACTGAGGAAGAACTTACTAAAGATGACACTCCTACTGAAAAACTTTTAAGTGCAGATAAGGGTGCATTTATAAATAGTTGAATGGAACTAACCAATAAAGCAATAGGAAAACTAATTGAAAAAACATCTGGCAAACATAACACTGTACGTGTTGGGCTCACTGGTGGGGGTTGCGCTGGTATGGAGTACGTATTTAAGTATAACGAACCCATTGACAATGACCCAACCGATACCGTGCTCGACTATGGAAAATTCACAATACGGATTGATAGCAAGTCCCTACCCTTCTTACAGCACGCAACCCTCGACTATGTGGTGCGTGGAATCAATGAATCATTTGAAATCATCAACCCCGCCGAAGAATCAAGATGCGGTTGTGGAGTCTCGGTGATATTTTAGAAGAAGAGGTACATTATGAAATGGTGGGAAACATTATGGAAACAGGACGCAGAGAAGGATACGTGGCAAGACCCCGACCCTGCTCAGTTGACAGTGGACAATGCTTATAAGACTCGCTGGATATGGTATCATACTATTCTTGGAATTGGCATTTTCATGGTTAACATATTATTGATTGCTATCCTGATTGTATTGGCGATAAAATTATGAAACCCTCAAGTGCAAAAGCAAAAGGTAGATTACTGCAGAAATGGTTTGCTAATCTACTCGTAGAAAAACTTGACGTTGACCCCGAAGATTTAGAATCACGTCCTATGGGAAGTGGTGGTGAAGATATTATTATGGGAAAACAGACTAGGAATATTTTCCCTTATAGTATAGAATGTAAGAACCAAGAGGCAGTTAACGTATGGAAAGCATACGAACAGGCACAAGACAACTGTAAAGGATACGAACCTTTAGTTGTAATTAAACGTAATCGTTCTAAACCTTTAGTGGTTATGGACGCAGAAGCATTTGTAAAATTACATGACAAAACATAACCTATTCCTAAATACAAACACATGAAGACATTTAGCGAAATAATAGAAGCAAAAGAAGACAGTTCTAAAAAACCGTTTCGTTTAGTCGTGCTTGCAGATAGACCTAAAACAATTAAGGAGAATGCAAGTTCAACTAAACTAATCAAAGCGGCTGAGAAGGCAGGACTGGACGTATACAATTGCCGTGCTAACGGTGCTTTTGTTATGCGTGACCAAGACTCAGGAGAAGTAACACTGCACAATGCAGGAGACGATAAAGGTTTTGTCTTGAACGCTGACACACTAGTTATCAATCGTGGCAGTGTAACACGTAAAGATTCTTATCTTGATTTAATTTCGCAGATTGAACGTTACGGTATTGCAACAAGCAATTCACGTGAGTGTATTGAAGTGTGTGCGGATAAGTTTAGAACTTATCTTAGACTTCAAGAGATTGGTATGAACCAACCACGAACTGTTTTGATTCCGAATGACGAACCTGAAACAGTAGACATAGCACACGAAGCATTAGACAATGAATTCCCTATGGTGTTGAAGACACTGCAGGGCTCAAAGGGAGTGGGCGTCATACTGATTGAAACTGAACGTTCACTCCAATCTCAAGTAAGTTTGATTTATAAGATTGACCCTTTCTGTGATATTCTTTTACAGGAGTATATCGAATCAGACTTTGACGTTAGAGTTGTAATTGTTAATCGTGAGATTATCGGTGCAATGAAACGTAATAAAATAACTGGTGACTTTAGAAGTAACATGTCACAAGGTGCTACGGGAGACGAAGTAGAACTTACGGACGTAGAGAAAGACGCATGTCTCAGAGCTGCTAAGGCAGTGAATGGACAGTGGGTTGGTGTTGACTTTATTCCTGCAAAGAATAGAGACAAAGACGAACCGTATATTCTCGAAGTTAATCATTCGCCTGGCACCGCAGGTATTAGTAACATTATAAAGCAGAACGTTTCTGAAATGGTCATAGACAAATACATGGACAGAGACATTTGGAAATACTCACCTAAAGAGTGTGGTGTCTTAGAGACCATGGAAGTAGACGGTGAAGAAATGACTGCTAAATTGGACACAGGTAACAACACTTCGGTTTGTTCTCTACACGCAGAGGATTTAAAAGTCGTAGGTAAGAAAGTTACTTGGACAGGTTGGCACGGAAAGAAACACAGTGCTAAGTTGGTACGTATGGTTGAGTTAGTAAAACCTGCGGAACAAAGACCTGTAGTGAGCATGAAGGTGAACTTCTTGAATACAGAATACGAACAAGAAGTATCACTAGATAAACGTAACTTTATTCCTTTTCTAGTCAACCGTGACTTTATGAAAAGGGCGAACTTAATGATAAATCCAGCGAGGAAGTTTTTGTTAACTAATAAGAGAGATGATTCAACCGAAGAGTAAACCCTCTATTCAGGAAAGGTGTCGTGAAAAAGCTTTAGATGCGTGGGGAGACGTAGAAGAAGCAATCGATAACTGGCCTAAAAAATTCGATATGTACAAGTGGTTAAACCAGTTGGGTTATAGTCCTATGGTTGTTAAGTACATGAGTGGTCTCAATGAAAATACTATCTACGAAATCAAAAACGAAGAAGGTTGTGAACAATTAGCAGAAGGTTACAATTGGTTAAAGACACCAAAACAAAAACAAAACTATCTAGACTTCCATATGAAAATCGAAGCCGATATCCAAGAGTGGTTAAAGAACAATAAGATTGTACGGAAGAAAAGAATTCAAACACCAGCACAGAAGGTAAAGAAACTGAACTATTTACAATCAGGAGAAGGATTGACAAGTATAGACCCAGTTGAAATCATTCGTGCCAAGAAACTATTTACATACAATGTGAAGAGCAGAAAGTTGAGGTGCTACAGTTCATATGGTTTGAACGTAAAAGGCACGTCAATAACTTCATGTGATAAAGTTGAAGAAAAGACCTTGACAGATATCAAGTTACTTGATAGGCTTATTAAAGGTGGCAATATTATTGCAAATGGTTTCATGGACGAGTTGAGAACTAAGTCTAAGACGCCAGAAAATAATCTTGTTAATAAGAATTGTATATTAGTGAAAGTTGTTAAATGATACTTATAGATTTTAGTCAGACCATAATCGCTGGTCTAATGGCACAGTTAAAAGCAAATGACGGGGAAATGAGTGAGGACTTATTACGTCATATGATTATTAACTCTTTGCGTAACTATCAAAAGAGATACGCAGAAGAGTATGGGGAAATGGTATTGTGTACAGACGCAGCTAATCCATGGAGACGAGACTTCTATCCCCATTACAAAGCGAACAGAAAAAAAGCAAGAGACAATGACGATATGGATTGGACTCTTATCTTTGATACATTGCATAAAGTAAAAATGGAAATCAAAGAGAACTTCCCCTATCGTTATATGTACGTAGAGAATGCAGAAGCAGATGATATCATTGCTGTTCTATGTAGAACAACAAATGAAAAGGTTTTGATTGTTAGTGGTGATAAAGACTTTCAACAACTGCATAAATATGATTACGTAAAACAGTGGTCGCCTAATCTAAACAAGTTTGTAGTGCAGGATAGACCCGAAGAGTTTTTAAAAGAACATACACTGCGAGGTGATAAGTCGGACGGTATTCCGAATATCCTTTCAAATGATGATTGTATGATTGAAGGTATCAGGCAAACGCCATTGCGTAAACCTGTCTTTGACGCATACATGAGAATGACGATTGAAAGTGACGATAAATACTATAGGAACTACTTGAGAAACCAAACTCTTATTGACTTTGATTTCATTCCCGAAGATGTGGAGAGTAGAATATTACAAGAGTATGAGAAGACAGAAGTCATACAAGGCAAAGTCTTTGATTACTTGAGAACTCATAGGTTAGATGACCTATTAACTAATGTCGAGGATTTTAGATTATGACAGAGAAGAAACGAGGAAGAGGTAGACCTAAAGGGGCACCAAACAAACCCCTAATGGATTTACCTACTGAGAGAACTAATCTCACAGCAAACGCAGACGTTTATGAAATACTAGGACAAGCAAACCTAGTAGAAGATGTGGACAAACAAGCACATGGTTTGAAAGTCTACAACGACAGAAACGGTGCAGTAAGTAAAGTGTTGAAGTGGGTATTTGACGAGAATATTAATTCGACTCTACCCGAAGGGCCAACACCGTATGGTAAAAACGAATCACCTGCTACTGACCTGACTGAAACGTCACTACGATTTGAACATAAACTGTTCAAGTATTTTGTAACAGAAGAATTACCCAATCTCAAAAGAGAACAAATGTGGGTAGGAATGTTGGAAGGTATCCCTGCTAAAGAAGCAGAAATGATGGACTTGATTCATCAAGGTAAATTCCCATTCAAAAATATTTCAGAGGAAGCGGTCAAAATGGCCTTTCCTGAACTTTTAGGATAGATAAATATTTTTAGTAGACCGAGACTATACATAGACAGAAGAGTATGCATTGTCGCTACTCAGTAAAGAAACTTAATAGTCGTGTTCTACTCCATGGAGTTAAATTATGAATGATACATTTGAATCAGAACCTTTTCAGTTACCAACTGAATTACAAAACGTACCCACAAACTACACCATGTCTCATATCACATATGAAGACGTTAATGGTATTCTATCATTAGTAGAGATTGCCCTCGCAAGAGGTTCTATTAAAGGTGACGAACTTGCAATTCTAAATCAAATCAGAAACGATTGTTTACAAGAAGTCCAAGACTATCAGACTTGGGTTCAGCAACGTCAACAAGTTATGGCGGTTGAACAACAGATTGAGAACGAGAAAAAGAAAGCAGAACAAGCCAAAGAAATCGAAAGTATCAAGGCAACTGCTGACGCAAAAATTCAGGCAGCTCAAGACGCTTCTAGGATTCTACAAAACAGAGTTAACGAATTGGAGAACCAAGCAAAAGCACGTGGGATTACCCCAGTCAATTCTGAACACAGTGACGAGGAACTTAATGTTGCAATGAAACCTGTTAACATGGGTGCACCAAGTAGGTCATGGGAAAATGCAAGAGCACAGAATCCAGTTCCTACAATCACTAATCAACCAACTGAACCAGTTGAATTCGCAGACCCTATAAATGCTGGTGATACTTTTGAAGTAGACAACATTAGTAATCAAATGCAAAAAACATGGGACAATATTGATGTCGAAGTTGACTTTGACGAACCAAGTTTAGACGTTAGTGTCAATGTGCCTGAGGTCGATAATCTTGATGAGGTGGACGAGGTGTCTGCCTCGGAGGCTGTAGAACCAATGTTTGAAATCAAAATGGGACAAGACGGTAACGTTCCACTAGGAGAACAAGTCACAGAAGACGACATTAATATGAACGTCACAGAATTTGAAGACGACTTTGAACCTATCCAAGGTGACGGTGAAGTAGAGATTGAATTACAAGAAGACCCTGAGTCAGTTGCAGAAGTTCAAGCAATGAAAGAAGCAGTTGAAGAAGAGTACGAAGAAGTTGTGATTCCTAACTCTATGGAACTTCAAAAAATGACCAAAGCAAAAATCAAAGAAGTTGCTGACAGTATTGGAATAACTGTTTCTGATAATCAAACAAAGAGTGCCATGATAAAAGACTTTGAAGAAGAGTCTTGGAACTTAATTAAAGAAGCAGAAGAAAACGAAAACGCAACGGTGCATACTGATGAAGACATCATTAGAGACGGTGGATATTTCGGAGACGACAACGACTCTAAGTAGTCCCGCCCCTCATAATCCAAACTACGATATTCCCAAGGGACACTTTAGAGTGAACATACCTTGGGAATGGTCATGTCGTATGGGATTCAATGGTGACTTAGACCATGCATTGGTTTACAAAGTAGAAGACGATATTGTGTTATCAGCAAACCTAATGGACGAAGACTTTTACGGAGAAGTAAAACTTTACTACCACAAAGAGAATGGTAATCCTAAATCTACAAACGTAGATACAGTTTATGATTCTCAATTCATAACCTTGCCAGAAATCGACTTTACAAACTACAGTGTGGGTGATACCATTAATATGGAATACATTAATCCTGCACCAAAGAATGCTTACTACTTATATGAGCATGTGAGTATGGACGATGTATTAGAAGGTGAGAGACACATACGGTTATCCAAAGGAGAAGAAAATGGATTGGACACTACCGACAACCCAAGTGATGGGCAAATTCAACGAGTGGAAGGAGAAGGACACAGCACTGTTTAGAACTGCTCTGTCTAAAACTGGACAAGTAATAATTCAGATTCAGGCCTCCGAAGAAGATTACGATAAACGCAAAGTAAACGTAATCGAAAAACTGACAGAAGCAGGGTTTTATCACCAACATGAATTTGAAGTTATGCGTGTACCTAATGTTATTCATTTAGCATATACACCAAATAAAAATTACATAGTTGAGAAGATTTCTATATAAATAATAGTATGAGCATAGAATACAACGACTTCGGTTTTACCGCTATGGACGCAGACGAACTTGCGTCTGTAGATACTAAAATCGTAGAGAAAACAACCACTGCTACAGAAGTTATCAATAAACTAGATAACTTTATCAGACCTCTATTAGAGAACCTTGCAAAGGATTCTGATAAAGACTATATCTACTGGCCTAAGAGAGTCGAGATTATCAATAAGAAAATTGAAGAACTTGATTTAATTCAAAAAAATATTTAAAAACCCTCTATACAGTGTAGCTACTATTGTGTATAATAGTATACATGACTTGGTAATAAACCTAGGAATATAGTCCAAAGGTATATTACCGTATTATTAACGGGCGAGCTAGCCCACAAATACTACTTAGGAGTTTTGTATGTATGACCTAGCTAAATACTTGCGTGAAAAATTTGCAGACGTAAGTTTATCGATTTCGGAAGAAGTCACTGCAACGCTGGAACCCTTCATGTCTGATAGGGAACCAAACGAACCATTGGTTCTTAACCTTAACAAAGGAGAAGACAATGGCGAATCTTAAACAATACCTTGACGGAATGCACAGAGGTAATCCCCCTAGGGAAGTATTTTTTGTGGAAGACTTTGTAAATGAGTCTAACGTTGACGGTAGAATTAATCTAACCCCTAAAGCATATCAAAGATTGTTTCATGCTGACAAATTATGGCAACAACAGTTTTTGGTATCTTTCTTTGTAGAGGGAATTGTCATTCCTGAAATTGCATTGAGACTTGGTGAGAACATTCCCGAAGAATATGATTCAGAAGTCATGGACGGGTGTCAAAGAGTCTCTACGGTTCTTGCATTTACACGTGGCGAAGTTTGTTTACCTGATATCCCTGAACTTGAAGAACTAACGTTTGAAGGTGCAATAAAAACAGAGGACTTACGTGGTAAGTTCTACAAACAGTTGTCACCATTCGCAAGAAAGCATTTTAACAATCAACAGATTGGTGCAATGCTTTACTATGATATTGATTCAATCTTTGCTGGATTTTTGTTTACAGACGTATTGAATAATACCAATACTTTAAACCCACAGGAAAAAAGACAAGCAATATCATCTGCAATGTCTAGACAGATACAAGAGTGGTGTAGGTTTGATAGTGTATTACCAATCTTTGAAACAAAAACAAATGGTGACTTGAAGTATATCAAAGGTGCTAATCATTCAAGATTAGACGTTGATAAGACTCTCGCAGAACTTGTTTACATGTTGAATACTAGTGACTGGACGAAGACTGGTACGACTGGTAAAGTCATTACAGACTTTTACAAAAACCAAGCAAAAAATTATCAAGACAAATTTGGTAATGCTAGTTTTGTTGTAAAAGTATTGAACCAAGTCAATCAAGCATTTAGAGGTTACAAAACTGCTAACACCCTAGGGTTGAAAGCGTGGAGAAACTTTTCTTATTTACTTGGTGAGATAATCGGTAATGGAAGTAAGATAGACCCGATTGAATTTATCAAGGTCTATATGAAAGCAATCGACAACTTAAAGAAGGTTGCACCCATGGAAGGTTTGACAGGTTCACCATATGAACTACGTATGAGAGGTAACGGTGGTGAAGATACCAAAGTTGCACTTCAACTAATACGTGACGAAATGAACTCTATAGGATTTCACCAAGTTCTATTGGATAAAAAAAGAACATTCACTAGAGACCAAGTAGCACAGGCGTACAGAGAACAGAATGGTATCTGTGCTATCTGTGGTGAAGAAATGCCAGAGTTCAATGAGGACGTTCACGGAGACCACATTTTGTTATACAAAGACGGTCACCCAACGACTCAAGATAATTGTGCCGCTGTGCACTCAACCTGTAATTGGAGAAAATAATGGAAAGAAGTATCTACGATAGTAACGAAGCAGTCAAAAAGATTGTTGAGATTGGGCGTAACATGATTACTGCCTGTGAGAAGAATGTCTTTTATCCGCAAGACGATTATATGTGGAACACTGCTGTAGTAGCAGGTAACAAATTGACCACATTAGGTACGACTTGGGGACTTAAATCTGTCAAGGATTTGTCCAAGTCTGAATCGAAAGCGGTACAGGACTTCCTTAAAAATAAGGAAAAAATAATGAAACTAGCTGTTGACAGTGACAGCTAAAATCGGTTAGCCTTATAGTATGAATAAGAAAGTAATTATCTTCGATGTTGACGGGACTATTGCAAACGTTGAACATAGGAGACATTTTGTAAATCAAAAACCTGCAGACTGGAAGTCGTTTAGAGCAGAAACTGTAAACGATACCCCTGTTGAACATGTTTGTGACATTGCAAAAAGGTTCATTGCCCAAGGTGATGAGGTTGCTTTCTTTTCTGCTAGGAATGAGTCTGAAAGAGAGGTTACTGAGAAACAAATTTCTGAGTGGATTGGAGACGGTCACAAAGGATTGTTCTTAAGACCTGACGGTGATTTCAGACCTGATGAAGAATTCAAATCCGACTTAGCCGATAAGTTTGAAGAGTTGGGTGGTAAAATTGACTTGGTCTTTGACGACAGAAACAAAGTCGTTGACATGTGGAGACAAAGAGGAACCACTGTTGTCCAAGTCGCAGAAGGAGATTTTTAATGGAAGATAAAGTAAAGAAACTAAACGAACTTGAAAACCTAAAATGGGATATGGAATCCTTGATTAGGAGAGTCAACGAAAAGACTCGACACATTAAGTACATGGACACACCTTCTGAAATCTACATGAAAGTCGAGAGTTGGGCAGAAGAAAATGGTATCGACTCAGACGAAATGGAATGGAAAGTTAAAGATGTCCGTGAAAAGGTCAATGAACTTGAGAGTGCTATCTATGAGTTGGTAGAACCCTTTGAAGAAAAACTAAGGGATATCGAGAACGAATATGACGAACTCGAATGGGAAATTGAGGAAATAAAGGAGGCAGGTTAGACTTATAACGCTTGACAGTGACCTGCCTTTTTTGTTAGCCTATACATGATGAGAAAAAAAGGAGACAATATGAAAGTATCAGAATTAGTAAACGAAGTAAACCAAGAACAAGAGTTGCTTCAATTGTGCGATAAACTGTGTGAGGATTTACTCAAAGTACACCTTAAAGAATTTCCTAGTCTTGACTGGTACGGTTATCGTTACAAGGTTGCTAACAAATATATCAAAGTCATTACCACTGAACATGGTGAAGACAGGTCTGTTTGGGGATTCATAAATCGTAAGAAGTTTCAGAAAGGTGCTACGGGTATCACATTTGAATGTGGTGACGTTCTAAAAGCTGCTGGTTGGGGAACCCCTGCTTTGAATGCACCAAGAGGTAATTTGTTTAACGGGTATGACGTTTCTGTTGGTAACAGAAAATATGGCCCTGATTATTTAATATAGGAGACAGTATGGCAAATCATTGCGGAATATGTGACACTAGACGCCCTGCAACGGGCACTAACCACCTAGTTTTAGGTGACCAGTGGATTGAGTTCTGCCGTCCATGTGGTGAGAAAGAAATGCTCACCAATGGTGAGACGGGTGAACAGAAGTCTATTCTTGAGGTATTCTGCATGGGCGATGTCAAACCTATATGGGAAGACGAGGAGTAAATATGCCAGCTAGAGTAGAAACAGCAATCCAATTGTTAAAAAATAACATTGAGATTCAAAACAAACAAACCGAGGTCAACAATCAAATCATTGACCTTTTAGATAAATTAGCAGACAAGATTGATTATTTGGATTCTCAAATCAGTTCGCTTGACTCTACTGCAGACAGTATTAGTTCTGCTGTGAGCACTTTGGAATCTGATATCAGTAACTTGTCCAGTGAGGTATCATCGTTACAATGAGTTACACGTATCTAAAAGAAATCACCGATTGGGGTGAATACAAAGTTAAGAACCATACATATATCTTCAATGAGAAGGGACAGAATGTTGGTTATATCAAAACAGGAACAACGGAAGAACTTTTCTACAAGAAACCTTCCAAGTTGTTTTCCAAAGCAAGACGTAAGTTTATCAAGTTAAAGAGATGAACATATTCTATTTACATGAAGACCCAGTAAGGTCTGCTCAATTACACTGCGACAAACATGTCGTTAAGATGATTATTGAGTATGCTCAAATGCTATCCACTGCTCATAGAATGTTGGACGGTACACAGTATATCGACCAATCCAGTGGTAGACGAATCAAAAGGTGGCGACTTGCAAATCCTTACATGGAATCATTCCTTTACAAAGCAAGTCATATCAATCACCCTTCCGCTGTATGGGTGCGAGAGAATGCAATCCAGTATCAGTATATGTACGATATGTTTGTTGCATTGTGTGACGAGTACACGTATCGATACGGTAAAGTCCACATGACGGACGACAAACTCAGGGAACTGCTAAACGTTCTTCCTCAGAATATCAAACTAGGAACATGGAGACAACCACCACCTGCAATGCCTGATTATTGCAAACACAAAGACTCTATTATTTCGTACCATAAATACTATGCAAACGAGAAGAAAGGTTTTGCGAAATGGACTAACAGAGAACGTCCTGCATTTATGGAACAATATGCCTAGATACGATTTTTATAATACTGAAACTGGTGAATTGGTTGAATACACAATGTCATGGCGAGACCTTGACGATTTCAAACTAAACAATCCCCACCTTAAACAACAAGTATCCGCACCACGAATAGTTGGTGGTACGGGTGACCGAGTCAAGACTGATGCTGGTTTTAAAGAAGTGCTATCCAAAGTCGGTAGCAAGTTTCCCGACAGCCCGCTTGACAAAAGATACAACAGTCAATCTGTCAAAGATATCAAGACAAGAGAGATTGTTAAAAAGCATGTAGACATACAGAACAAAAAGAAGTAAAATAATATTATGACAGAAGTGAGATTATCCACAATGGATATTACTGATTTAGAATCACTGGATTTGAAAACAGTATCAGAAAATGGACAGCGGTTTTACGTTGACGATAAAGGCGATAAGTATCCGAGTGTCACGACTGTTGTAGGATTAGAATCAAGAGAACAGATAAAACTGTGGCGTAAAAGAGTTGGTGAAGAGAAAGCAAATCAGATTACAAAGTCTGCTACTTCACGTGGAACTACTATGCACCAACATGTCGAAGACTATTTACGCAAAGAAAAAGATTTCATAGAGTTCGATAATCTAATACACGAAGGTATGTTCAAAGGCATACGTCCAGTGTTAGACGAGATTATCCCATTAGCTTTAGAAGCACCCATGTATTCAGACAAACTGAAAATGGCAGGACGGGTTGATTGTATTGGATTCTTAGATGACGCTTTGTGCATAATCGACTTTAAGACTTCAAGTAAGTTTAAAGAAGATTACATGGCAAGGCCATGGTTCTTACAAATGACTGCTTATGCAATTATGGTTGAAGAACTAACAGGAAAGAAGATAGAAGAAATCGTTGCATTGGTTATGTTAGAGAACGGTCACTTCCAAATCTTTACAGCAAACCATGAAGACTACATTGACGACTTATGTGCGGTGAGACTTCAATACAAAAACTTATACGGAATATGATATCAAAAAAAGAATTTACAGAACAAGTAGAAGTTCTACTTAATAAGGGTGCTAGTGTTATGGACGCAATCATTAAGGTATGCGACAACAACAAGATAGAACCCGAATCAACAAAGAGATTGCTTAGTGACCCACTCAAAGAAAGATTGGAAGCAGAAGCAAAGAAACTTAATATGGTGAATCGTGGAAGTAATTCACAGGCAAGTTTAACAACATTTTTTAAGTGAGGTAATTATGAAGAATGGAGATATAGTCACAGTCATTACTGTGAGTGGTGAATACGTAGGTAAACTTACACACCTTGACGGTGGTAATGTATCTATCGATAAACCTAGAATGATATTACAAAACCCACAGTCAGGTGAAATGGGTTTTGCGAGAGGGATAGCAGTCACTGGTGCTGAGAATCCCGAAGAAGTTACATTTCAAAGTGTAGTATTTGTAACACCAACAAACGAACAGGTGCAAAAAGCATGGCAAGAAGCAACCAGTTCAATCGTCACTCCTACTAAACCGACATTAGTTAAGTGACCTCTAGAGAAGGATTCGATGCATATCAGTTGTACCTTGGAATCAAATTACACTTTCATTCCAAGGATTACGACTTTGTCAAATACAATGGTGTAGTCAAAGCAGAACTACCGTCCTTCTTAAAACGTAAAGATAAATTCCACTTTGGTAAACTATCAAGAACATATAAACATGAACTCAAAGATTTCTTCATTGCAAATCTTTCCGAGAAAGACTATTGGGTAGGTGACTTGTTAGATAAAGAAGCAGACCGAAGATATAAGAAGTGGAAGAACAATCGACAGAAACAAGCATACCTATTCAATACAGAAGTAAGTGACCTGCTTAAAACATATAAGATAGATACCATATTGAAAGTGGCAGACGGACAACACCCAAGACTTTTAAAATCTCTTATGAGTAAAAAAGTATCTTTGGAAACAGTTTGTATCATGGACGCTATTATAGGATTCACAAAAGATTGGGAACGACTGATTACAGAGAAGGTAGTCTATCCCGATATACACATTAAGATTAACAAGTATAAGTCATTCATACAGTATGACCATGACGCATACAAATCAAAACTAATAGAACTATGCTCACTATAGTAGGGAATGGAACAAACAGAGTTATGCCTACTTATGGTGAAGATAGGTTTTGGGGTTGCAATGCATTCTACCGAGACGCAAATCCTGAGATTCTTTTTACTGTAGACATACCTATGCAAAGGGAAGTAATAGAATGGGGATACGCAGAAGCAAACAAAGTTGCGGTAGGGAATTGGGAAATACTACCGATTGATATGATTGAACCATTGAAAATGGGATTCGGGAATACAAAGATAATAGAATCGATTTCGCCCGACAGTGAGTATTTGGTAGTACAGGGGGACGATGAAGTGACCACGTTTCTTGGCTTAAGCAGCCCCCAAATGAAGAACATTATTATGTATAATAATCCTGAGCTCAAGAACCTCTTTTGTGGAATGAGTGCATTAGGATATGCTATGCTTAATGGTGAAAAGGAAATCACATTGACTGGATTCAATGCCCTCGAAGACGATAATTGGTCAAATAATTATGAGGGAACACAGAACTATTTGCATAAATATAGTAGTGATAGCAGAGTATTAAATGCTCAGCGGTCACAGTTCATTGCTCTACTAGAAGAGTTTGAAGACGTTAAAGTTTATTTCAAAAACCCTCTTACGGGAACTGTAAAAGTGGAGTATAATGAATTATATTACTATGAAGATAGTGAAAGGTGGATTCTTGGCGAAGGTCTTGAATCTGATACAATGCGATAAAATGCGATACAATGCAATACAATAGGAGAATACAATGTCAAATGCATCGTTAGAAAAACTGAGAGCAGCTATGGAATCTGCATCAGCGCCTGGTTCAGGAGAAAAAAAGTCCTATTCCGATGATACTATGTGGAAACCCGAACTTGATAAAACAGGTAACGGTTTTGCAGTAGTTCGTTTCCTACCAACACCCGAAGGGGAAGAAATGCCATGGGTCAGTTATTTTGACCACGGTTTTCAAGGCCCTGGCGGTTGGTACATTGAGAAGTCTTTGACTACTCTTAACAAGAAAGACCCAGTGTCAGACTACAACTCTCAGTTGTGGAATACTGGTGTTGAAGCAAACAAAGAGATTGCAAGGAAACAGAAGCGTAGACTTCATTATGTTTCTAATGTCTATGTTGTTTCCGACCCTAAAAATCCTGACAACGAAGGTAAGGTTTTCAAATACCGTTATGGTAAGAAAATCTTTGAAATGTTGAAAGAAGCTATCTCACCTGCATTCGCAGACGAGAAAGCAATTAATCCTTTTGACTTAAGGGGAGAAGGTGCAAACTTTAAAATTAAAATCAGAAAAGTTGACGGTTACTGGAACTACGACAAATCTGAGTTTGATTCACCAGCACCTTTATTTGCAGAAGAAGAGAAACTAGAAGAAGTTGTTTCTTCTCTACATTCTTTATCTGCTATTATTGCACCCGAAGAGTTCAAGTCTTATGAAGAACTTAAAGAAAAGTTCGACAGAGTCTTAGGACTGACTGGTGCAACTTCAACCTCTACTGCAGAGTCCATTGCTGAAGACCTTGACGAAGTGCCTTGGTCAGACGTAAACAAGGAACCCGTTGCAGAGGAACCTGTAATCCAATCTGCTGATTCTAGTGATTCAGAAGACGCAATGGATTACTTCAAGAAGCTTGCTTCTGACTCGTAAGTAGAAGTAAACTTCGGGGGGTAGTGACTATTTTATGTGTCCTTGAGTGCACTACCCAGTTGAACTAAGACCGTGGATAAAAATCTGAGGGGGTACTTAGTTAGGGAAAGGCAAACAGCTAATAAAAGAAAGCGGGTTTGTCCGTAAAGAGCGGGACTGCAGTAATGCGTGGGGCGACTTTACACTTTTTAAGAATATGAAAAGCGAATACTACAAAAACATATTACCATTCAATGAGAACGAAAGAGTGGTTGACCAATTTGGTTGGACTCCTCTATCAGTCATAACACCAACAAAGTCTTCTAAATCCAATTGGGAAGACGCTTACTTGACTGCATACGAAGAGAAGAGAGGCGAATGTCCTAGACTACCAAACGGTTTAATGATGTCTGAATTCCACGCAGGATTGTGTGAGAACATTGTTCATTATTGGAGTATGGTTGGTGATACAATTGTTGACCCATTTGCAGGCAGAATGACAAGAGCATTTGTATCTGCTTCATTAGGAAGAAACTATTACGGGTATGACGTATCACCCACAACAGTAAACAAAGTTAAAGAAGAAATGGGAAGGCATTCCTTTGACGGTCACTATGATATTATAGAAAGTGACGGTTGTGAAATGTCTCATACAGATGACGAATGTGCAAACTTAGTCATGACTTGTCCACCTTACGGTGATATCGAAAGATATGAAAGTGCAGACGGACAGTTATCAGATATAAGAAGTTACACTGAGTTTCGTAATCGTATAGAAGTATGTGCCCAAAACATAGAAAGAGTTTTAGTGCCTGGCGGATTTTGTGTATGGGTATGCGGAGATTGGAGACGGGACGGTGAATACGTACCCTTCCATTCTGACTGTATAAATATGTTCACAATGGCAGGTCTGAAACTTCATGACGTTATTGTTATGAAGAACGACACCATATTTGCAGCTTTACAAATGGGTAAATGTGCAAGTAAAAGATATACTAGTAAAGTACATGAGTATGTTCTAGTATTTCGCAAACAGGGGGAACTAGTTTATAGTTCTGATAAAGTAAGAAATAAGGAGCAGTCAACACTGACTGATTTTTTTGAATAATAATATTATGCCACAAGTAACACCAAGACACGATAAAAAAAGGAACAAGACAGAATCCTTTGACCAAATGCTTAGACGTTTCAAAAAGAAATGTGAAAGGGCAGGTATCGTTGCGGAAGTACGTAGTAGAGAATACTATGTAAAACCCAATCAAAAGAAACATGAGGATAATCAGAAACGTAAAAGACGTAATTACCTTGATAAGGTAAGAGCAGAACAAGCGGAAGAACGTAGAAAACTTACGTCAAGATTTTATTAAACCATGTCCAAAAGAATCCCACAAAAGCCCAAACCTAGGGCACATAAAGAGTTGTTTGAAAAAGACTCACCTTATGGTCATAAGGTACAAAGGGATAGAACCAAATATAAAAGGAAAGACAAATATCCTATGCCTAACTATGAAGGCCCTTGGAGTAAAGATTTAGGTTATTAAGCAGGAACAGCTGCTAGACGAGAACCAGTAGGGTCTGTATCTCTAGGTGTTGGGCTTACACTCTTCACATTAGTATTAGACGCATTCGTTGTTGGTGCATTGATTGTAGTTACTGCCACTTGTTGCGATGCCTTCGCACCGTCTCTAACTCCTTGAGTTGCGTCTGCGACATCACCAGCAGTATTGGTT
>Ga0213859_10000499_pt1 | contig 17911 bp, 16 predicted proteins | sample PICome_2_FD_160133 | JGI IMG/M metagenome (GOLD analysis project Ga0213859, IMG submission 160133) | Coastal seawater microbial communities near Pivers Island, North Carolina, United States - PICO304 | ecosystem: Environmental > Aquatic > Marine > Coastal | place: USA: North Carolina... | reverse complement strand
AGCGCGCCGCCAAACTTCGTAGGGGGTCAGTGTGAACGCACCAAGGATGCGGCCAATCCAATCATTTATGGACTTTTTTTTGAACAGTGTTCCATGTCCGCAATCGTGCTGAATACAAAACATGCGCACCAAAAACAACGAATTCATGCAAGCAAGCAAAACAGCCAAGATGGTTGAATATGCCAGGACCCACCATGCAAGAGCCCATATCGCCACGAAGGGCACAACGGTTGCGGCAATTTCAAAACTACTGCGGTATTTGCAAGGATGGCGGTATTCGGATAGTACGCGCGCCCAATCTAGGGCTTTTTTGTTTTCTAACACTGCTTCACTGCCTTCAGTTCCATATTTCATCGCAATCCGCTTAACCGCCCGAGCAGCTATCAAACTTTCGTTATTGCTGCAACAAGTTAGATCGCACGCAGGTGTGTTGGTGCAATCCAATGTCGCTTTGACACATTTGAAGCATCTCAAAGATACCTGTATTTGTTGTTTCGATTGTTAAACGACGAAAACGTATTCCGTTCCATCAATCAAAACATCTGTTGGTTCATGAAATGCACGTTTTTGGGAGGAGTTGGCAGTTTTTCTGTCCGATCACGATGATGTCACAACCAGCATTCTTCCAAGTTACAACCACCCGATCACTCAAGCAAGGTTTAGAGGATAGAGGATTTGATGCGGCTTATAACGGCTTAGTTTCCATCATACCCAGCCATGTGCTGTTCACCCCGTTCACGGGCAAGGCGGATTTGTTTTTGACGTTCACGAAAGCGGTCTTTGTCCGCTTCGTTTGTTTCATCCGCGCACTGATGACAGGCAACGCCGTGTTCATATTCTGGGCGCTCTTTATCTTCGGGTAGGATTGGACGGCGGCAGGCATAGCACAGCTGATGTGGGCCTTCCTTAAGCTCATGACCAACAGAGACGCGCGCGTCAAAGACGAAACAATCACCTTGCCATTTGCTTTCGGCCTCTGGCACCTCTTCTAGGTACTTCAGAATTCCGCCCTTAAGGTGATAGACATCTTCCATGCCTTGACCCAGAAGATAGTTGGTTGATTTTTCGCAACGAATTCCGCCTGTGCAAAACATTGCGACACGTTTGTTGTGAAAACGGTCTTTGTTTTCTTCCCACCATTTCGGGAATTCGCGGAATGATTTGGTGTTTGGGTCAATCGCCCCTTCAAAGGTGCCGATACCAACCTCGTAATCATTGCGGGTATCAATCACAACCACATCAGGCGATGAAATTAATGCGTTCCAGTCCTGTGCTTCCACGTAATGGCCCACGCGTGCTTTGGGGTCCACATCGGGCTGGCCCATCGTGACAATTTCTTTTTTCAGTTTAACCTTCATCCGCGGAAAAGGCGGTAGACTTGCTGTGCTTTCTTTGTATTCCAAATCGTTGCATCCGGGCAGGCCTCTCAGGTGCGCAAGAATGGCGTCTATTTCCGCCCTTGATCCAGCAATTGTGCCGTTTATGCCTTCTTTGGCCAGCAGCAGAGAACCTGTAATTCCCAGCTCATTGCATTTTTGTTGCAGAGGTCCCTGCATTCCTGCGGGATCGTCAAAACGGGTGAAGTGATAGAGTGCGGCTACTGTAAACATGCGCTCCCATTACCTTGAAACTTTCGCAATTGGCAAGATCGCAAGTGACGCAGGACAACTTAATCTCTACTGATATTTTGATGAAAAATCTTGACGCGAATCTTTCTATGACTTGATGGCACCGATGCCATAACGATTTTGGTAAAAAGTGCACGGTCATTCCGATGAATATCGACGGTGCAACTGCCGTCACTTATGCCGAATTGGGATTTGCCCCACCCCTAGCACGCGGGCTGTTTTGTTTGTCATGCCCCGTTGGCATTTTGGTGCGTTCTATGCGCCGCTTTTCGCAGCACCTTGTGAGAGGCTGCTGAGTTTTGCATAGGCGATTTCGGGATCAACCGCGCCAAAGCCTGCAAAAGTGCCAAAACCACAATCGGACCCCGCGATCACACGGTCTGCGCCCACGATATCGACAAAACGATCAACGCGCTGGGCGACCAGATCGGGGTGTTCGACAAAGTTTGTTGTTGTGTCCACAACGCCCGGTACCAAGACCTTATCCTCTGGAATATCGTTTTTGCGATCTTTGAAAACGCTCCACTCATGTCCGTGACGCGGGTTTGAGGTTTCAAACAAAACATAGCGTGCCTTGGTTGACATTAATGTATCAAACATCTTTGACATGGGGATGTCGCAGATATGTGGGCCTTCGTAATTGCCCCAACAGATATGCACACGCACCTTTTCCGCAGGCACGTCAGAGAGGGCATAGTTCAACGCCTCGACATGGGAATTGGCGATTTTGATGAATTCCTCATCGGACAAATCATTGAATAACATATGACGTGAGAGCGCCAGATCAGGGCAATCCAGTTGCAAATCCAACCCTGATGCGACGATGGTTTCGTATTCCGCCTTCATCGCGTTGGCAAGCGCCTCAAGATAAGACTCGCGCGTTGGATAGAAATCGTTTTGTAGGAATAGGGAAATTACACCGGGCGAAGCCGCGTTCATAAACCCGCGTTCCACACCATGTTCTGCCATTGCGGATTTTAGGTTTGCAATGTCTTTTTCTAATTCGCCTTGGCCCTTGGATTTAACCTCGCCCACACACATGGGGCGGGCATAGGTTGGTGTGCCCCCATCATCCGCCAAACGTTGCAGAAACGTTGGAAATTGTTTTAAATCGGCGGGTGCATTTCGTGGGCTGTCCCCGTCAAATCCTGTGTAGCGATCTTTGACATAGGTCGCATAGCTAATCTTTGAGGTTTCACCGTCGCTGACAATATCAACGCCTGCCTCGACCTGACGGCGCACAGTTTCAGAAACCGCCGATGCCATGCAGGCATCAAAGGCCGCCTGATCATAGGGCTGCTCTTTTTCGCGGGCAAAGATGAAATCAACCACCTCTTGCGTACGGGGTAGGCTGCCTACGTGGGTTGTTAGGATCTTGCTCATTCACTCTCTCCTGCGGTTATTACTTTGGGGTCCATGTTGATCCCGCGGGATCTTGGGTCGCAAGAACCCTGTATAATGCGGCTTCGCCGGTCATGGATGGTGTTACAGTGTGTTGCATGCCTTCAGGGATGGACATGGTATCGCCTGGTGCCAGTGTGGTTTCCCCGCTACCCCAGCTGACTTTCCAATGGCCGCGCACAGGCATCAGGACGGAAGGCAAATCATGTGATACTGCCTCGTTCAAACAGGAGGCGCGTGTCATGAATTGAACCTCAAACCCCGGTTTGTCGCGTAACAATCCCGTTTCGCCAATGACTGTGACATGGGCGCGATCTGCATAGGCGACCATGTCCCAATACCGTGCAACGTGGTTTGGCAACACATCTGCCGTTGTGGGTTCGCCGCGTTTTGCCAAATCGCTTTGTCCCATGATGGGCATGGGGTTTACGCCATCTGGCAGGCTCTCTCCCTTTTTCGTATCGTAAAGTTTGCCGTTTTCACCCAGGATCAAACCGTGATCGGCGGCATCCTCGATCACTTGCGGGGCCCAATGTACGCCGCCCCCTGCATCATCCCCGCCAAGGATCGCCATGATCATCCCATAATCGGTGCCGATGTTTTCAAATCCGCGGAAAATCCCTGTGGGGATGTTGAAAATATCCCCCTGTTCCAGTGTCACTTCACCCGCGTCCCCATTGCGTCCCCAGAAAAAGCGCCAACGGCCTGAAAGGACAAAGAACACCTCGGCTGTGTTGTGATCATGAAGCGAATTGCGGCATTTAGGGGGCTGGCCTGCAGCACCGATGTTGAACCCGTGCGGAATGCTAATATGCACATGTTGATCCGCACTTTCTGATACGCCACCGCCGATGATTGTAAAGTTTTCCTTTTGATCGCTGCCCGGTGTGTGGGCATCGATAAAGGCGGTTTTGCAGGGTTTTAATTCGCCGTAGCGAACGATGCGTCCTTCCATTGAATTCACTGTCATTTGTTGTTCCCCTTGATCTACATGCGTTTTATTTTTGGGTCTTAACCGCCCGTTTTTAGAAGGATTTGTTTCCACACTGCAGTTTCATCAAACAATGTCCATTCACGGCGCAATTTTGGTTGGCCCCCAATCACGGCGCCAAATTCTGCGTGGCTGGCGCCAAGGATAAAGACCTCGGCCCCAGTGGGTGTACCAAAGCTGCCCCATCCTTCGTGTTTGCCGTGCAATGTCCAGCGCAGTGCCGCACGCGGTGGCATATCAGGATCCATGCGACCAATCTGATGGTGGATTTTGAATTCTGCATTTGGGAAGGCCGCGCGCAGGCCCATCCAAAATTGGTCCGCGCCATCATGGGACAGAGTGCTAATGCCGCCTGCGTATTCCAAGTTTGCTGCACGGTCGTATTGTTCAGGGATAACGGTGAAATCAGCGTTCATCATGCGTGTGATGATATCTGCAAAACGTTGACCCCATTCATTGTCATTTCCCGTTCCCTTATAGGGGCCAACCACATCATTCGCGGGGGTATAGGGCGTCACACAGTTTTCAAACCCACCTTCGCGTTCAATAAGATCGCGCGCGTAATCACGCGGATCAATCCCTAACTGACGCACAATTGCCCCCTGATCACGGATCAACCATTCATCATCAATTTGGTTATTTTTCGCGTGGCAGTCGGCAATGATGCGATAGTGTAATTTTTTGCCCGTCGGTTCACCATAGACACCTGGATTTGCGTGTGTCGCGGTTGAGTGCAAACGGTGCGAACTAAGCATGCCCTCTTCAGGCGTTCCGGACCAAATGACATCTTCGCCAAATAAGGTGCGATCTGGAAATTCGGCCAACGTTGCCATCGTTGCCCCGATAACATTTTCGTTTCCAACAACAACCGACGCAGGTGATCGCACAATGATGTCAGGTGCATAATATTCATGCAGCGTCGCAATCCCGCGGTCTTCCCAAATCTCTTTGGTAATCCCGATAATATAATCGGGAAAATCGCTAAATTTGTTGCTGAAACCTCTCATCAGTCGTCTCCTATTGTCGCGCGGCCCGTGTTGATGATCGAATGATCAAGGGGCTGTCGATTTGTATTTTTTTCGGTGTGTTCAGGTGTGGATGTTCAATGTGATCCAGAATTGTTTCGACGGTTCGTTCCACCATCAAATTAGCGCGCTGCCTTACGGTTGTTAAATCATAGGATCGCCACGCGGCTGGCGGTACATCATCATATCCGACAACGGCCACATCATCGGGCACCCGAAGCCCCAAATCGTGGCGCAAAATGTCCATGACGATAAAGGCCATGTGATCATTGGCCACGAAAACTGCATCGGGGCGTTCGGCTGCAGGTTTGTCGAACATGGCAAGGGTTGCAGTTTTCGTGCGATCTGCGTGAAAATCACCAACCTCACGCGCGAAAAGGGATTGGTTGGCAAATGCAAGCCCCGCGAGAAATCCCGCTTCGCGGTCTCGCTGGGTTGAAGCACCTTCCCATCCCGCAATATACCCGATGCGTTCATGTCCTAGATCACAAAATAAATGCGCGACCTTGCGTCCACCTTCGAAATTGTCAGAGGTGACAGAGGAGATTTCATCCATATCTTGTGATCGGTTGAATAACACCACAGGCACGCCCGCGGATTGACAGCGCGATCCAACTTCTGAACTCAGCGCGACAGAGGCCATGACAATGCCGTCCACCTGATAGTCCAAAATCTCATCAACGACTGAGCTTATATTTCCTGCTGTTTGTGATGCCATGAAAATCAAAACGTGATACCCACGTTCTTGCAGCGCATTTGACAGTTTTTCCAAGGCTTCTGGATAAAAATAGTTTTCCAAATACGCAACGACCAAACCGATAATACGGCTTTTGCCAGACACCATTGCGCGGGCCAATACATTTGGGCGATACCCCAATTCCGCTGCAGCGGTTTTAACCTTTTCGGCCGTTTTTGCAGAAACGGATGCACCAGGGGTGTAAACTCGACTGACCGCAGATTGCGATACGCCAGCGCGTTTTGCCACCGCAAGTGATGTGACCCGCTCAACCATATTATAGATGCGACTCCGGAATAGAAAGGCGTCCCATAAGGCGCACTTTGTTAAATTCTTTTAAGCGTTTAAACACATCAACGCCCAACTGATTATAGGCATCCAGCAAATCCACCATGACCCAATTTTCGCGGATCAATCCGTTTTCAATGCGCCAAAAATCCAATGAACACATGGTGATTTTTTTGCCCGCCGGCGCAATGCCCATCCAGCCATCATGCGTTACGGTTTGGATCATATTCGGCCAACCTGTCACAGCCGCGTAATCGCCGTCACCGTAAAAATGATATGTGATATCATCCACATATTGTCCACGATCTGGCATGCCGTTCAGAAACGGTATTTGGTGCCAATTGCGAAATCCTGAAATGCCGCGACCCGTGCCAATTCCTGCAGGGCCATACCAGTTCATTTTGGGATGCCAGAATTTCGGCATTTCCATCACTTCAGGCCCGCCTTGGGTGGGATGCCTCTTCATATGGTTCAACATATCAACGATATGCTGACAACTTTTGTTTGATTTGTCTGGATCCCACGGACCAGGCACGTGGCCATCCAATGTCGCAGGTCCAGGAATATGATATTCCAGACCCAGTGACGGCGCCATGGGCCATGCATTTGCCTGCATCATCACCTCTGGGATATCCCAAAGGGTTTGAATTTCGACAACCTTGCCTTCGACAAAGCGATAGAATTCGTGAAACCGCATGTGGGTCAGGTGGCCCGTTGGAGGGATATCCAACCAAGGCGCAATAAAGGTGCCGGAGTAATGGCCACCACATCCCACCCAATCATCGCCGTGTTCGGTCTGCCCCCCAGTGACTATCCAATCACGCCGTTCCAAATCAGGGATCGCCGTCAACAATGGGGCGTAACAGGTGTCATACAGTTCATCGGGCCCCGTCAGATCTCCAAAGGGGAAGGGCACATGAATTACCGCATCATCCGCAATTAATACAGATAAAGCGGTACGCACGGACCCCTCTTCAAAATCATACATTGCGGCCCGCAAGGTTTTGATCGCCGCTTTGTTTTCTGAGTGCACGCAGGTCATGTTAGTTTCCCGCCATATGTTTTACGCGTTTCATCAGGTCAATTCCCATCTGCGCAAACAGATGGATCATATCAACAAACACCCAGTTTTCGACAAATTGGCCGTTTTCTTCGCGCCAAAAATCAATGCCATTTACCCCACATCGCGCCTGTGTTGCGCTGTGCCCAAGATAGGGGCCTGTGTGTGTAAGCGTGACACCCGGCATACTGGATGCGCCGACAAATGTGCCCTCGGCGATCAGGTTATCCAAATCACCGACCGTGCGGTCGGGAAATGCAATCAACCAAGGCCGCTGGTGTAAATCTTCAAACTCTTTGAACGACAAACAGGCTCCAATGCCACCCGGTCCATACCATTTCAGATTGGGATGAAAATAATCAGCCATGCCCATGGATTTCAGATCAGACTGGTCAAATCCGTTCAAACCCCCAAAAATGAAATCCCGTGCATAGTCTCGCAGTTTATCCGATTGTTCCGCATTCTGTTCGCTGATCAAACACCCATCACAACCCGTGGGTGCGGGGTACACATGCGCAGCCCCTGTGGGTTTGGGAAGGGGGGACAGGTTGATCTGTTCCAGCCAATCAATCACATCAATGATCGTCTGAACGCGGGTGATTTTGCCCGCCTCATCAAATTCCAAAAATTCGCCCCACCGCAGGCGCAGGGGCATTTTGCGTGCGGGGATAACACCAAGATCCCCAATTTGTTTTGCATGCAGATACCCTGTGCCCCCAACCCAGTGACGGCCATCTGTTCCCCCATCCGCACGTCCATCTGAAACACCGCCCATCACAATATGCGTTTCACGATATACCTGATCAAAGGCACCGTAAAATGGCGTGACAAAGGTCGCGACATAATCCGCCGCGGTTCGTGTACCCACAAAAGGCGCAAAGCCATCCCAACGCAAATCGTCCGCAAGGAACGATTGTGTATCCGCAGGCGTTTCAGAAGCCCGATCAAGGGCATCCCAAAACGCGATGGCAGTTTGTTTATTGCGTTGGTTCAACTCACTCACTCTGCGGCCTCACCATAGGGGACATTTTTGCCGCCATATCGACGCACACGAACGTTGCATTGTTCCGCGTGACCCACAAAGCCCTCTAACATGCAGAGACGAGACCCGTATTCCCCAACCAATGTTGCCGCCTCATCTGTTTCGATGCGCTGATAGCTGTGGGTTTTTAGGAACTTACCAACCCACAGACCCCCTGTGTACCGCCCCGCCTTTTTCGTGGGCAGGGTATGGTTGGTGCCAATCACCTTATCCCCATTGGCGACATTCGTGCGCGGCCCAAGGAACAGCGCACCATAGGAGTGCATATTTTCCAAATACCAATCATCGCGATCGGTCATGATTTGCACGTGCTCATAGGCCATGTCATTGGCGACGGCCAACATCTCTTCATGGCTGTCACATAGGATCATATCACCATAGTTTTCCCAACTGATGCGCGCCGTTTCCGATGTGGGCAGGATTGAAAGGATGCGTTCAATTTCCTCTAATGTGGCGCGGGCCAATTTTTCGCTACAGGTGATCATCGCCGCGGGCGAGTTATATCCATGTTCTGCTTGGCCCAATAGGTCAGTGGCGCAAAGTTCCGCATCAACCGTATCATCCGCAATGATCATGGTTTCTGTTGGCCCCGCAAACAGGTCAATCCCCACACGTCCATAAAGTTGGCGTTTCGCCTCGGCCACAAATGCGTTTCCGGGACCTACCAACATATGCACAGGATCAATGGTTTCTGTGCCAATGGCCATCGCGCCCACCGCCTGAATGCCGCCCATGACATAGATTTCATGCGCGCCGCCCATGTGCATCGCAGCAACGATTGCGGGATGGGGTTCACCATTTACGGGCGGGGCCGATGCGATGATGCGCGGCACACCCGCGACAGATGCTGTCAGAACCGACATATGCGCCGATGCCACCATCGGGAATTTTCCGCCTGGTACGTAGCATCCAACCGATTGCACGGGAATGTTGCGGTGGCCCAGAATGACACCCGGCATTGTTTCAACCTCGACATCGGTCATGGATGCGCGCTGGGCCTCGGCAAAGTTGCGGATTTGTTTTTGCGCAAATTTGATATCCTCCATATCGCGCGTTGAAACACGCTGCATGGAGGCCTGAATTTCGCTTTCGCTCAGGCGGAAGGAGGTTGGAGAATAGTTGTCAAACTTTTCGCTCAGTTCGCGAACCGCAGCATCACCACGCGCCTCGATATCGCCCAAGGTTGCTTCGACAACGGCGCGCACCTTGGCGTCTTCAGCTGCTTTTTCAGACTCTGGTTTTGATTTATGTAGGTATTGTACTGCCATCTTACTCACCTTTCTGATCTGGACATGGGGCGGTTTTTTCGCCGCGATCATAGGCCTCCCAGCCCTGTCCATTAAACAAATCCACGCCAAGTTGCGACGCCACATGGGCGAAATCGACGTTTACCCAATTGTCGACAATCTTACCGTCGACGACTTTCCAAAAATCCATGTAACGGATTTCAATACGTTTGCCCGTTGGCGCAATTCCAAGGAACTCGCCGCTATGCGTCGCCTCTTGGCGTCCAAAGGCCGCGGCCCATTCGCCCATATAAAGGCGTGCTTCGTCGATACAGACCTTATCGGAAAAGGCCGCCTGAAAGGGGCGCTGCCAATTGTCCTGAAATTCCTGTAGGCCCGTTTTGGTGCCGCAGCCTTGATTTCCCATCCAACGAAACCCTTGGGAAAAGAATTCCCCGATATCGTCGATGCGATGATCGTTCAAACCATCCACCATGGTTTCGATAACACGGCGCGTTTCGTCCGTTTTAGACATATCTGTGTCACGGGTTAAAACGGCCTGTTCTGGGCGTGATCCCTTCATTCAACCTCTCTTGCGATAAATTCGGCACCTTTCCATCCGATCATCATCGAAGGTGCGTTTGTGTTTGCAGAAGTGACTTGGGGCATGATGCTGGCATCAGCGACCCAAAGCCGGTCAGTATGTTTTACGCGCAACTGTGGTGTGACAGGTCCGCCAAGGCGCAATGTCCCAACGGGGTGATAGGCGGTGCCTGCATGGTTGCGTATATAGGTTTTTAATTCTGCGCCAATGACATCCTCGCCCGGCGCAAATTCCACCCCACGGCGCGTACCAAAATCTGTTTCGTGCAGCAGTTTACGCAAACGCGTAACCCCATGCACCATCGTGTCCAAATCACTTTCTTGATTGAACAGTCCCAGATCGATATGCGGTGCGGCATTTGCATTTGCCGAAGCCAGACGCAGCGATCCCCGTGATTTGGGATGACACAAACAGACATCCGCGAAATAGCCTGATTTCATTTGATACCGCGATCCAGAGGCCGCCAGGTAAAATGGGATGAAATGGGTTTGAACGTCTGGTGTCGCGCTGTTCCCACGGGCATTGAAAAATGCACCTGCCTCGCATGTAGAGGAGGCGAGGGGACCGCGTCCGAACAGCCTATAATTCAACGGACTCAGCACCCATTTCCCCCATTGCCGCACTTCCAATCCGTGGCCTGTCCCGCGTCCTTGGAAATGCAGGCCAATCCCAGGATGATCATGCAGGTTCTGACCGATTTCGGGCATGTTAAGGCGCGCATCAATGTTTAAGGCCGCCAGATCAGATTGGTCACCAAGACCCGAACGCATTAAGATCGCAGGCGAGGCAATTGAGCCGGCACACAACACCACGCCCTTATTCGCGCGTAATTCACGCCCATCCACCAAAACCACACCTGCCGCGCGATCGCCTGTCCAAATCAGGCGATCCACATGCGCCCCCGTCAGGATTTTCACGTGCTTTGTGCGCCGCAGGTATGCGGTTGCAGAAGAATGACGTTTGTTGCGGATCATGTTGTGTTGAAACAGTCCCGAACTTTCGCAATCAGGGGAGGGGGTGTTTGCCCCAACCATACCCTGAACCGCTTGGGACAAGGGATGCGCACGATCAAAACGTTTGGGTTTAATCGCGGCCTCAAGCGCGTCAAAGGCGGGCGAAACATCTGCCCCACGCCAACCCGCAACATCCCAACTGTCGAAATCGGCAATACGTCCACGAAACCAAACCATTGAATTGATGGACCCTGATCCGCCCACCATTTTCCCGCGGGGAATATTGATTTCGCGATTGCCTGCGTTTTTTTGTGGAACGGTTTTGAAACGCCAATCCCGCGTTGATCCCATCAACCAAACAAGACCAAATGGAATGGACACAAGCGGGTGGCGTTCGCTTGGTCCTGCCTCAAGCACGCAAACAGATCCTGCCTGACGACGGATCAGCTCACTTGCCATAACACATCCTGCAGATCCCGCACCAACGATAATGAAATCACTGGTCATGGCATTCCTCCCCATCCGGTAGACGAGGTTATATGCGTAAGCGAGCACATTAACCTTTGACTGCGCCTGCGGTAAGGCCACTTACGATTTGGCGCTGGAAGAACATAACCAAAACAAACAATGGGGCAGTCGCCGAGACAACTGCAGCCACGGCAAACATTACATTCCCTTGTTCAAATGTGGTGCCCAAAAATGCCGCAATACGCGGCACCATCGTCTGGTTTTCTTGGCTTAGTAGCATCGTCGTTACCGCAAAGTCATTATATGCTAACAAGAAGCTAAACAGTCCCGTGGTGATAACGCCGGGCCACATGACTGGTATGATCACCAATCGAAAGGCTTGGAATTGTGTGCAACCGTCAACCTTGGCGCTTTCGTCCAAATCTTTTGGTATGTTTAAGAAAAATGAATGTAACATCCACAATGTGAACGGCTGGTTAATTGCCACGAGTACAATAATTGTCGTTGGAAGATGCCCCCATAAATTCCACTCAAAGAATGGTAATAGATACCCTGAGACCAGCGTGATGTGCGGCATTGCTCGAAAGACCAATGCAATCATCAAAAGCCAGAACGCATAGGAGTGCCCTGACCGCGCGAGCGCATAGCCGCCTAAAGTTCCGAAAGTAAGTGAAATGACGACTGTGAAAAACACCACGATCAGAGTGTTGAACGCGTTACGCCAGAAAGCTTCTTGGATCCAAGCCCCTTCATATCCATTATTTGTGAAGGCCCCCCCGGTTTCGATTATTGTACGCGTTCCAGTTAGTGCGTAGCGCCAATCTGCTTTTGAAAAAAAATCGCCTTGCACTTTAAATGATCCCCAAAGGGTCCAAAAAAAAGGAAATGCCGCTAAAACGATCCAAACCAATACCATTGCAGAGGAAATAATTACCAAGGATTTAGGAGCTGATTGCGCTTTGCTGGACATCACACCACCTTTTGTTGAAAATCACGCCAAGTTTTCCGAAGTACAGGCGCTAACAGAATTGCGACACCTACAATCGTCAGCACAGAGGTCGCAGCGGCGGAATTAAACTGTATAACGTCACCTTTAAGGTCTGAATAAATTGCGTAGGATAGCGAAGATGCATTCGCTTCGGCAGAGAACCCCACAATCGGCTCAAACACGCGAAAATTATCCATTAGTTGGATCAAAGCGACGAATATAAACAATGGCTTTAGGTGTGGAATGACAACATACCATACACGTTGCAGACGGCTAGCGCCGTCTATCATCGCTGCTTCTAATGCATCAGCGTTAACAGTTTGCAGACCTGCATAAAAGACGACAAATGCAAATGGTGCAGAGTGCCAAATTCCATAAATCATTAAAGTCAACCATGTGAGCGTTGGTGAAGCCTTGAGTGACAATTCCTTGTCATCGAATAAAAGTTGAAGGGATTTGCCAATAATGCCCTGTGCGTCGATCATCCAAAACAGGATTAATGACCCGATGAGGGGAGTCACGATCATAGGTAAAAGTGACAAAAAAATCGTTGGCCCTTTGAGAACCGGCGTGAGACGATTCACACCCAGCGCAATTAACAAACCCAGAATAATCACGAATGGCGTTACAATGAATGTATAGGCCAGCGTGAACGCCAAAGAACGGTAAAACGGGAGATTGTAAAGCTTGGTGGAAAACTCTCCGAGTGACGTCGAAGATGTCCATGCTTCTCCGACTTCCGAGGCTGCCAAATGGTCACGGTCCAAATAAGTGCCCAATCCGTTAAACTGTCCGAGAGGATTTTGATCGCGAAGTTGTTGCGTTGCTTCATAGTCAACGCTTACTTCTTCTTTACACCCAAATGGCCCACAATTTTTTGTAACGCGCATAACCTGTTCGTGTTCGATGTAAAGCGATTGAAACACCACCGACACAAGCGGCATCGCAATGAACACAAACATTGCGAGAAGGGATGGTAGAATAAACCAAAAGAATGTTCTGTGAGACATATGCAGCTTTCTCGTGTTCGTATCCGCAGGGCCCTATGCGGGGCCCTGCGTGTTCCTTGCTTTAGTTAAGGAACCCTTTTTCTTTTGCAGCTGCCGTGTATGCCGCTTCGACATCCGATAGTGCTTGCTCTGCACTTTCATTGCCTTGTAAGAAGTCAGATAGCTCTGCTCCCAAAGCTCCGTGCAAAAGTCCCATGAATGGAAGCATCGGATAAGGGTTTGCACCTGCAGCTGCAGTTGCGGCAACGCCTGCTGACGCAGGACCTGCTGTGTAAGCAGCGCTCAACCAAACGGCGGCGTCATTATTAGCCTTGATCACATCATCGCTAACACCGTTCATCAGAGCCACGAACGTAGCTTCAGCATCTTCATCTGAAATGTTTGCTGAAATTGTGAAGCCGTCCCACCAAAGTGTAGAGGCAACGTTGTCGCCCATCAGTGTTGGTGCGCCGGTCAAAACTGTTGAATTCACTACGTCTGCGCTTGATCCTTCATCGTCTAGGATGCCACCACCACGTGAACCCCACATTGTCGCAAGCGCAAGTTGGCCACCTTCCCAAAGTGCCTGCGTTGCGTTTGAGTCAAATGTCAAAAAGTCCGGGCTGGAAACATCAACAAGGTCCTTTAACATTTTCAAAGCTGCTACACCATTTTCATTGTTGATGCTGACTTCTGCCGACCCCGGCTTAAAGAAATCTGCGCCTGTACCCATGTACATATTCACAAATTCTTCGCCCAAGTTCCAACCTGTTTTGGTATTTAGCGCGACAGGGTTATCCATAATTCCTGCGGCTTCAATTGCTTTTGCCGCTGCCACAACGTCTGCATAAGTTGATGGAACACCCACACCCGCTGCTTCTAGAATATCGGAACGATAGAATAGGTGCTGCGCATTTGCCATGAAAGCGACGGCCATGATCTTACCATCGATTGTAATAAGTTGGTGAGGCTGAAGCGCGCCGCCATGCTTCGCGACCAAGTCATCAAGTGGACGGATTAAGCCGTCATTCATCAAAGGCACAATCGAGCTATTGGCTACAATTGCTGCAGTATATTGCGCTGGATTTGCGGTCAATGCTGCAACTTGAAGGTCACGATGCTCTTTTGTAAGGTTTGCTTCGACAGTGACACCTCCGCCAGCACACTCTTTTGCGCCCGACACAACAGCTTGGATCGCTCCAAACTCGTTACCAAGAATATTGACGTTTCCACTTGATAGTCCACATCCCGCATACGCAGTTGAACCTAATAAAGTGGCAAATGCAGTCGCTGCTGCAATTTTTCTAAAAAACATGTTACTCTCCCTTTGTTTTTTAGGTGTTGGATGCGCCTTGCAATCACGCATCCTTTTGACCGCAGTTTCCTGCGACGGTTTCAGGGGTTAATCCCCAATTCGCGCACCTGTTTGTCCATCAAACAGGTGGCAAATTTCTGCGGGCACTTCGATTGAAACCATGTCGTCAATCGAGGCCCGATAGTTTTTATCTGCACGAACGCTAACCAATTTCGATCCAATCCGTACAGTCACCATTGTGGCATCCCCCAACAATTCCAGTGTATAGATCGGGGCATTGATCTGACCGCCGCTGTCCACGACGCGCGCATCCTCGGCGCGAAATCCCAGTGTGATGTTTTGATCCACTGCGTTTAGCCCCGAAATTTCGGTGTTGGCTGCCGTGAAAACCCCACCTGAAACTGACCCTTCGATCAGGTTCATTGCGGGGTTACCGATAAAGCCTGCAACGAATGTATTTGCGGGGCGGTCATAGATTTCAGTGGGGCTGCCCACCTGCTGCACAACGCCCTTTTCCATGACAACAACGCGGTCGGCCAATGTCATCGCCTCGATCTGATCGTGCGTCACATAGATTGTCGTGACCGCCAATTCATGGCTTAGGTTTTTGATCTGCGCCCGTGTTGAAACGCGCAATTTTGCGTCAAGGTTTGACAGCGGTTCATCCATCAAGAACACATTTGGTTCACGCACGATTGCGCGGGCCAAGGCGACACGTTGACGTTGCCCGCCTGACAATTCCGCAGGTTTGCGGTGCAGGAAATCATCCAATTCAACCATTGCCGACGCACGACGTACCAGTTCGTCGTGTGTTTTGGGATCAATCCCGCGCACTTTTAGCGGAAAGCGGATGTTTTCATAAACGTTCATGTTGGGGTATAGCGCATAGCTTTGGAACACCATGGCCACATCGCGGTCCTTGGGTTCTAGGTCATTCACCTTTTTCCCATCGATCAAAATATCGCCTGATGTTGCATCCTCTAACCCTGCGATCATCCGCATGGTTGTGGTTTTCCCGCATCCCGATGGACCAAGCAGGACCAAAAATTCCTTGTCAGGGATCGTCAGATTCATGTCCGCAACGCCCACAAAATCGCCCCAACGTTTGGTGATGTTTTTCAGAATAATTTCGGACATGTCCCGCGCCCATAGCTGTTATCCTCAAAATGTTGGCACCAAGATTTGGGTTGTGCAAGCTATTTTTGCATACGTTTGCAAAAAATACTTTTCTATTCGAAAAAACGCTATATCACTGCAGTAAAGGTGATGTTGTTAGGATTGGATAAGCATGAGCTATCAAGCAGAAAAACAAGTTGTGCGTGACTATTACGCGGCTCTCGATTCGACATCAGGGGCGGATATGCTGAACGCTGTGGGGCAGTATGTTGCGTCGGATTACCTTTGGCGCGGGTATCATCCGTTTGGTGAAATGACATCCTTGAATGATGTCATCGCTGAATTTTGGATGCCGCTGAAATCTTGTCTCACCCGACTTCAGCGGCGCGAAGATGTGTTCTTTGCAGGTAAGAACGTGACCGAGGATAACGATGGCACATGGGTGGTATCCATGGGGCATCTAATGGGATTGTTCGATGCGCCATGGCTGGGCATTCGACCGACCCGCAAAATGGCGTTTCTGCGCTATGCCGAATTTCACCGAGTAGAAGGCGGCAAGATTTGCGAAACCGCGTTTTACTTTGACATCCCGCATCTGATGATCCAGGCGGGACAAAATCCGTTTCCGCCGCAAACTGGTGCGCATGTGGTACAGCCAGGTCCGATGCTGCATGATGCGTTGCTGTATGACGATGCCCCTGTGGAAGAGGGGCAAAAAACCATGGCGGCGATTGAATCCATGATTGGTGATTTGGGGCAATGGCAATTGGGTTTGCCGTTAGAAGAAGAGCTGGCGCGAACCTGGCATGACGACATGATTTGGTGGGGGCCTGCAGGCATTGGTGCGACTTACACGATCGAGCGTTATGCAAAACAGCATTCTGGACCTTTCCGTGCGGCGTTCAAAGAGCGTTCAAAAACGAACCACATTGCGCGTGTGGCAGAAGGGCATTATGGCGGATTTTTTGGTTGGCCAAACTTCACCGCGCGACATGCTGGTGGGTTCATGGGCATGCCTGGAAATTCGGAGCGGTTGGAGTTTCGTGTGATTGATATTTATCGTCGTAAAGGTGATAAATTGATTGAAAACTGGATCTTTATTGATTTTCTTCATGTGATGCATCAACAGGGTCTGGATGTGCTGGGGCGGATGCAGGGAATTGAAGGATGATGAAGCGTATCGATTCACACCATCACCTTTGGGATCTGAACGCCGTGCATTATCCGTGGCTGATGGAGTTTGGGAAACCGCGGTTTTTCGGTGATCCAACGCCCATCCAGCGTGATTACTTGTTGGAGGAGCATCGTGCAATTTCGCAAAACCATGGGGTTGCGGCATCGGTCCATATTCAGGTAGGGGCAGAGGATGGTTCGGCAGAAGCACGATGGGTGGATCAGGTGGCGCATGCCAACCCAGAATGGCCCATGGTCCAAGTTGCATTTTGTGATTTAGCGGCGTCGGATCGCGAAGGTCAGTTGGACCAATTTCAGGCACTACCGTCCGTCGTCGGCGTTCGTCAAATTGTCGGGCGGTCGCCAGAGGAGGATTCCAAAAACGGCACCAATGCGTTGATCGCGGATCCCGAATTCAAAACAGGTTTGCAAAGTCTTGCAGCGCGCGGCTTATCCTTTGATTTGCAATTGATCCCGGAATTGATGGAACCCATGGGCAAAGTTTTGGCGCAGGTTCCCGATTTACACGTGGCACTGTGCCACGCGGGTTCGCCCTATGACAGATCTCCAAAGGGAATTGCAACATGGGCCGCGAGCCTTACCCATTTGTCCGCCCTGCCAAATGTATCGTGCAAATTATCTGGTTTGGGCATGTTTGATTATGATTGGACTGCAGAAACCGTGCGCCCAATCGCGGATGTTGTCATGGACCAATTCGGCCCAGATCGCGTTATGTTTGGATCAAACTTTCCTGTTTGTTCGCTGTCCAGTAGTTTTGATGAACTGATGGAACGGCATATGGCGATTGTTCCAATGGAACATCATCGCAAAGTTTTCCATGACAACGCCGCACGCTTTTATTTCAGGGGCTCTCAGTCCTCGTAACCTGTGACCGCGCCGCTGCTCAG
>Ga0213859_10000497_pt1 | contig 17925 bp, 17 predicted proteins | sample PICome_2_FD_160133 | JGI IMG/M metagenome (GOLD analysis project Ga0213859, IMG submission 160133) | Coastal seawater microbial communities near Pivers Island, North Carolina, United States - PICO304 | ecosystem: Environmental > Aquatic > Marine > Coastal | place: USA: North Carolina... | reverse complement strand
ATGGTACTCGAATTTGTACTACAAACGCTATAAATATTCCTGCAAATGGAACTTGGTCAAATATTACTATACCAATTGCTGATTCTGATTTTTCTATTGTTTCAGGTGGAGGGGATGTTGAATCGGTACTTACAGATGTTTTTACCATTCGAATATTAAGTAGTTCTTCACCAACATGGGCGAGTGCAGATATTATTTCGGCAGTTATTCAAGTCGATAATATTTTAGCTTCATCTTCATTAAGTACTGATGAATTTTCATTAGCTAATACAGAATTTACAATTTCTCCTAATCCAGGAAGAAATAAATTAAATATAAACTTACCATCATCGGATGGAGAACTGAAACTTGAGGTATATGATGTCTTAGGCAAAAGAGTGTTTAAGGGATTAATTACACAGTTAGAATCTTCAGTAAATGTTACCAATTGGAGAAGTGGGGTTTATTTAGTAAGAGTATCAAATAATGAATTAGTACAAACGAAACGCTTTATTAAGCAGTAAACTCAAATAAAATATGTACTAAAAAAGCCACTTCAATTGAAGTGGCTTTTCTATTTCAAGATATTATTTGCCTAACATCAATCAAAATCTTCTGTTGCACGTTTAATGATATTTTCAGGCAAAGATTTTTTAGCTTTTGCACCCATTTTCTTTATTTTTTCAACACGTGAAATAAGGTTTCCTTTTCCTTCAACAAGTTTGTTCATTGCAGAGGAGTAGTCGTTTTTGGCGGCGTCAATCTTTTTACCGACACCAGTTAAATCTGTAACTAATCCTTCAAACTTATCGTATAATGCACCAGCTTGTTTCGCTATTTCAACAGCATTTTGTTGTTGCTTTTCATTATTCCACATGGTATCAATAGTACGCAATGTTGCTAATAGGGTAGAAGGCGTAACAATTACTATGTTTTGTTCAAATGCCTTGTTGTATAATGAGTTATCTACATTTATTGCAACTGCAAAAGCTGGTTCTATAGGGATAAACATTAAAACAAAATCTGGTGATTCAATATCATATAAGTCCTGATAGTTCTTGGCAGAAAGTTGGTCAACGTGCTTTTTAATTGAATTTACATGTGCTTTAAGATATATGTCTCGGTCATCTCCATCTGCATTAACCAAGCGCTCATAATCTGTTAAGGATACTTTAGAGTCAATAATCATTTTCTTAGAACCTGGTAAATGTAAAACTACATCTGGCATAACACGAGATCCATCTTCTCTCTGAAAATTTTGCTGCACAAAATATTCTCTATCCTTTTCTAATCCAGATTTTTCTAAAACACGTTCTAAGACTAATTCTCCCCAATTACCTTGAGTTTTGCTATCACCTTTGAGTGCTTTGGTAAGATTGGTTGCCTCCTTTGCCATTTGCTGGTTGAGATCCTTTAACCCTTTAAGTTGTTCCTCTAGTGCTGTATGCATCTTGACACTTCGCATTTGGGTGTCTTCAACCTTTTTTTCAAAACCTTGAATTTTTTCTTGTAAAGGATTCAATATGTTTTTAATATTTTCTTTATTCTGCTCGGTAAATTTGCTAGATTTTTCTTCAAGTATTTTATTGGCCAATAGCTCAAAATCTTTACGTAATTGGGCTTGACGCTCTTCTAATTCTTGATCTTGTTTTAGATTTTGTTGCTGTAGGTTTTCAATTTCTGTATTACGTTTAGAAAGTTCAGAGTTTAAAAATTCCTTATCCCTTCTAATGGCTTCACGTTCTGATTCAACCTTTTCAACATTTTGTTTCAAATCTTCTATTGTTTTGCTTAATTGATGTTGGCGTTCTTCTAAAGCACTCTTATCTCCTTTACTTTTTAATACGGCAAATTGTAAACCAAGAAATGCTCCGATACCAGCTGATATTATGATTGTAATAAAAAGTATGAGTGTATCATTCATGTTGAAAAGTGTATTTCTCAAAGATAAAGTTTAAATACCTAAAATGAAATGGTATTTACGTAACGATTAAAACTTTATTTTATTTACTTACCCTGAAACTTCCTGTGGAATTATCGAATTTAATAAGGTCCTTGGGAAACAGAGTTTCAAATATACCTTCTGATATTAAATTGCATGGTTGATTGCAAATAACATCATTGTTGGTCATTACAATCATGGTGTCACAAAGTTGAATGGCTAGCTCAATTTCATGTGATGAAAATAAAATCGTTTTTCCAGTTTCTTTTGTTAACTTTTGTAATAACTTCAATATATAAGCCTTATGATACATATCCAAATGTGTTTTAGGTTCATCTAAGACTATAATCTCTGTATCTTGGGCCATGGCTCTAGCAATCATGACTTTTTGTAATTGCCCATCACTGAGCTCAAAACACTTTTTGTCTTTTAAATTTGAGATATTTACCATTTCTAAAGATTTATTGATGATTTCTATATCATTTTGAGATAAGTTCCCAACCCAATTAGTATATGGATGTCTTCCTAATGCAACTAATTCATAAACGGATAGGTTTTTAGAAGTCATTTGTTCAGTTAAAACAATACTCAATTGTTTAGCCAATTCTTGAACACGAGTTTGATTTAAATCCTTATTATTTATCAGTATTAAACCTGAGAGCGATGGTTGTACTTTTATTAAAGTTCTAAGCAATGTAGATTTTCCAATTCCATTTGCACCTACTAAACCTATAAGTTTCCCTTTTTCTAGTTCAATATTAATATTTGAAGCAACCATAAGATCTTCTCTCTTGGTTTTGTAACCAATTGAAAGGTTTTCTGTTTTTAGTATGATATTTAGATTCTTTTTTGTCATTAAAACATCATTTTTCTTTGCCTTACTAACAGCCAGATGACAACAGGAGCACCAACTAAGGCTGTAATAGCATTTATTGGTAATACATAGTCGCTAGATGGTAGTTGAGCTATGCTATCACAAACTAGCATTACGATTGCTCCAAATAATAAAACTGCAGGTAAAAGTATCCGATGGTTTGAGGTTCTAAATATTTGTCTGGTTAAATGAGGTATTGCCAAACCAATAAAGGCAATTGGCCCTGCGAAAGCCGTAATGGTTCCTGCAATTAGACTTGTTGCTAATATTATTACTAGCCTGCTACGTTTTAAACTCAACCCTAAGCTCTTGGCATAGTTGTCACCCAATAAGAGACTGTTCAAATTTTTAATTGAAAAAACTGCTAAAAACAATCCTAAAATATAAAGCCCAAAAAATAAGGATAATTCATTCCACGAGAGATTACTTAAACTTCCAAAACCCCAGAAAATGTATTGTTGTAATTGTTCGGCTGTGCTGAAATACGATAATACACTAACAACTGCTGCGGTAATGCTACCAAACATTAATCCAATGATGAGAATGGCCATCGTATCTCTTACCTTACTCGAAACAGCCAATACAGCCAATAACACCAAAAAACTACCAAGACTTGCCGCAATTACAATGCTCCATTTTGATATTAAGTATGTTGCAAAAACACCACCGAATAATCCAGAACCTAAAATTATAATTGCAACACCTAAACTTGCTCCCGAACTAATACCTAGTACAAATGGACCTGCTAAAGGGTTCCTAAACAAGGTTTGCATTAATAAACCTGAAATGCCCAATCCTGATCCAACTAGTATTGCAGTAATTGCCTTTGGCAGTCGAAAATCCTTAATAATTATTTGCCAAGTTTCATTTTCTAATGTACCAAATAACCCTTCAATTACATTACCTAAGGGAATGCTAATGGAACCTAGACAAATATTAACTAAAAAGCATAATAACAACACAATTAATAGTATCAAAAAATGAATTCGGTATGTCTTATTATTATTCAATTATTTAAGTTTTTTAAAAAAATATGGCGAGTAATCTTTTAGGCGTTCTGGGTGGCAAATTTTAATCAGATCTTTTAGGATTAAATCTGGTCTTGAAGTTCCAAGTTCGTAATACAACACACCTCCTGTTGAACCTGTAGTTCTTGAAAAGGTATAAATATTTTTTGTTTTAAAGGCTTTAAAATTAGTATACAATTCACTTGCTTCTTTAAGTTGATCGAAACTGGTGTAATAAGAAGGACTTAGCCATATTTCAGCATTCTTTGCCTTGGCCAAAACAGCTTCAAAACTTAATGCCAAGCTCCCATTACCTGTTGTATCACTCCATAGGTAATCTACATTAGCATCCTTTAAAAATTCTGCTTCTGGACTTGAGCCATTTGGTAAATACCAGACATCTTTGTGCATAGCACCACTAACTACGGTTGGTCTATTTGATGCTTGTTTTGCTTGGCTTTTTGCCTCTAAATAATTCCTTTCTATAGACTTAAAAATTGAATCTGCTTCCTTTTCCTTATTAAACAAAATACCAAAAAACTTAATCCATTCAGCTTTGGCTAATGAAGAAGATTCAACCCAATCACCATTGTAAATAACTGGGATACCTGCTTTCTTTATTGTTTCAAAGGTTTTATTTACACCATCAACACCAAATCCTATAACAACATCTGGATTTAATTCTAGTAATACTTCTGTATTAATACCTTCATTTTTTCCTAGTTCTCTAATATCTCCAGTTTCGATTCGCTTTCTTGTTTTTTCAGAGGATATATAGTCTGTACCGGGAAATCCAACCAAAGAATTTTCAACACCTAATAATTCTAAAGACGGAATATGAGTTGTAGAAGTAACCACCAAATTATTGATGGGCTTTATAATCCCATCAAAACTATAACCTATTTGGGGAGTCATGCCATTATCCTTCAGTATAGCGTATTTGTATGTTTTAGAAGCTTTCGGCCAAGGACTTTTAATTTCCAATACTATGTGAGTACCGTAGTCATTGGCAGAAAAACCTGTAGCATATTTTAGATTTAAATTATTACCACTATTATTCTGAGAAAGCTCTTTTGAGGTTTCGCTTTTACAAGAGACTAAACAAATAAGCATTATTAAAAATACAGTATGTATGGTATGTAACTTAAGTGGCATATAATAACTTGTGCAATTTTTAATTTTGATCTAAATATTACCAATTACCATGAGAGGTGATTCAAATTTAACACTATATATTGTTGCAGGTGTTATCATTCTGCATTTTTTAGTCGGATTTATATATCTCATTTATAAATTGAATAATAAAAAGTAAGATTATAATCTGCTAAAGGATTATAAGTATTATTTTCGCATCGAAATCTGGTTCGACTTTTTATTAAAAGTGGATTAAAAGGGAATCTGGTGAAAATCCAGAACTGTTCCCGCAACTGTAAGCTATTACGCTTGTTATTTCTTCAATGTCACTGGAATTATTCTGGGAAGACTAATAACAAGACGCAAGTCAGGAGACCTGCCAATTTCAACAAATAAGTCAAACTTTCGGGATAAAAGTTTACGTATAGTTCGCTGTATGTTCTCGAGCAATTAAATTTAAATGAACAAAACTAAATGGTTTTGCATGCTAACTATTGGTGTGCTAACTACTGGATTTGCACAAACAAAAAAGGATTCAGTAAAAGTAGAAACGTTAGACGAAGTAGTGCTAACAGACACACGATTTAAAATTAAGCGTGAAAACTCCGGTAAAACAGTTGTTAAAATTACCAGAGATGAGATAGAACGTAACCAAGGTAAAACTGTTGCAGAATTAATTAATACCAAAAGTGGTATTGAAATTAATGGCAGTAGGAGTGTAGCCGGTCAAAATCTTGGTTATTTCATAAGGGGTGGTAACAATAGGCAAGTATTAGTTTTAATTGATGGTATTCAAGTCAATGATCCGTCATTGGTATCGAATGAATTCGATTTACGATTATTAGATCTAAACACCATTGACTCTATTGAAATCTTAAAAGGATCGTCTAGTACATTATATGGTAATAGTGCTTCTACTGCGGTTATAAATATTACTACGAGAAAGGCAGCTGAGAAAGAATTTTCTGCGAGTATCTTAAGTGTTTTTGGTACAAATCAAACTCAGGATAACCTTAACTATAATGTCTCAAGTTTTACTAATAATGTTTCATTAAATGGAACATTTAATAAGTTTACGTATTTGGCAAGTTTTGGGAATCAGTTCGTAGATGGATTATCAGCGGCAAAGTCTGATAATCCTGAAATCGATCCATTTTCGAGATACAATACAAGTGTAAAATTAGGTTATCAATTTTCAGATAGCTTTAGCGTCTCCGTATTTGCTGGAATTGATAAATTTAAAACAGATATTGATGGTTTTCCTCCACCAAATTTCGCATTAGCTGATACGGATGATACATTTCGCTCCGAGCAATTTAGAGTTGGACTTACACCAAAGTTTGAATATAAAAATGGAAGTTTCCAAGTTAATGCAGCAATCACTAAAATTGATAGAGAAACTATTTCAGCATTTAGCACAATCAATGAGGCAGAAAGTATTATAGTTGATGCATTCAATAAATACGTAATTAATGATAAATTCTACACTATAATTGGAATAAACTATGGTGATTATAACAGCATCTTTGCAGAAGAAGAAAGTTTCTCAAATTCAGATCCTTATGCAAATGTGGTTTATGTTTCCGATTACGGCTTAAATCTAAATATAGGTGGAAGATTAAACAATCACAGCGAGTATGGTTCTCAGTTTGTTTACAATATCAATCCTTCATATAATTTTGATTTAAACAAGGGGTACACTAAAGTATTTGGTTCTTATGCTACTTCATTTATTGCTCCTAATTTGTCCCAGTTATTTGGATTTTTTGGCGCTAATCCAGATTTAAAACCAGAAGAAAATAAAACCATAGAAGGTGGTCTAGAATATAATTCTAAGGATGGTATTAGGCTTAGTGGTGTTTATTTCAATAGAAATGAAAAGAACACTATTGTATTTGCCTCTGCATATGAAAACTCCGAAGAGGACGCCACAGTTCAAGGTTTTGAGGTCGAGGCTCAGCTTGATTTAATTGAAAATCTTCAATTAACAGCAAATTACACCTTTACTGAGCTAATTGATGGAGAACGTATTAGATTGCCTAAACATAGAGCTAATGCTAATTTGGGATATGATTTTTCAAATGAAACTTATGCGGCAATTAATCTTCAATATGTTGGTGACCGAAGTGATTTAGATTTTTCTACATTTTCAAATACAGAATTGGATGCATATACTCTATTCAATCTATACTTCAGTCATAAAATATTAGATGATAAAATGAAACTATTTATCACACTTGATAATATCCTAAATGAGGATTATTTTGAAATTCTTGGTTACACTACTCGAGGACGAAATGTTAGTGTTGGGTTTAACCTAAACTTATAAAAAAAAGCCACTTATTTAAAGTGGCTTTTTTTAATCTATATACATTTCAAATTCTAATGGATGGAAGAATTTACTCATGTTAACTTCTTTTGGAGGAGTTGGATAATCATAATATTCTAATGTATTTCTTCCAGTTGATCCGGTTATTTGAAAAATAGCTTCAGCCAATAACGGCTCGTCAACGTTACCGAATCTACCAAGATTACCAGGAAACTCAGAAAGAAAAATATCTGGCACTAGCCCTTCAGAAGGTACTAATTGATTATTTACATTTGATGAATTGGCAACTAACGGTTGCATTGCATAAGTATGATTTGGGTTAATATTTTGGGTAGAGAATAATACTGGTGCATCATAAACAGTGAGAGATGCCTGAGTCTTTCCTGCGGTATTTTCACCAATCACAATTACCTCTATATAAGGTTTTAAACTATTAATTAATAATTCACTAGCAGAAGCCGTTCTTCTATTTGTGGTCAATACATATATTCTTGATAGATTCAAGCTGTTAATAGATCCACCACCTTCAATAGAATTAGTAAAAAGATAATCTCTGTTACTACTAATTAAGTTATCATTATACCTTAATTGGGAATATACTTCACCATTGAACTGCCCTGTAATCATGCTTCCTAAATAAGCAGCTGTTTCAACAGACCCACCACCATTATATCTCAAATCAATAACAAGTTCATCAATATTTGCATTGTGAAATGTTCCAAATGAGTCGTTCAATTCGTCATCAAAACTACTTAAGAAACTATTATATACTAAATATCCTATTGAGGTATTGTCTATTTCCAATACGTCTGTATAATGAATTGGGTTTTCAGAAAAACCTTGCTTAGTCAGCGTAATGCTATCTCCATTTGATGTAACTGAATCATCTTCCGCCTCTGGAGTGCCATTATCATTGTATTCTGCAAAATTAAGAGTGTAAGTTGTTTGACCTAATAGACTACTTAAATTGCTTGTGTTTAAATCTTCACCATCAATGGCTCTAAAAATCATTCCTCTTTCTAAACCTTCGTTATCGGCAACACTATTATTTAACACTAATGTTATAGCACCAAAAACTTCAAATTCACTTCCAGGCACAAAGTATAGGTTAAATTCAAGACCATTAGTTATTGAATTGCCTTGTAATAAATTTTGAAGATCAAAATAATTTGAAAACAATCGGCTAAATCTATCTATATCTTCAGGCAAGTATATTAATGACTCAAATAAATCTTCTGGAGATTCAAATCCATTAAGGTATTCTGCATACTCTTCGTCAGAAGAAAATCTATCATTCGCTAGGTTAGGTATCTCAGATTTGTATAAGTAAGCGGCGTTCATACCTTTCCAAATAAAATCTGTAATCTCTGAGGCATTAATAGCATTGTCATCAAGGTCTTCAAAACAGCTGTTAGCAAAAAACAGCACCAGACAACCTATTGTTAGGGTCAGTATCTTTTTCATCATTTCCTTTTTAAAGTAGCAATATTTTACTTCTGTCTGTAAAACTCTAAATTTACTTACATTATTGTGAAAAAAAAAACTTTGTAACAAAATGTAATGTCTATCGTCTTAATGTTGAAGAAGGATAAAAACCAACTTTACCACCAATCAAATTAGTAATGAAACAAGCAGCTTTTGTAAGCTTAGTAATGCCATTTAAGGATAAAGTGTTTCGTTTGGCAAAACGATTACTGGTTTCTAGAGAAGAAGCAGAAGATGCCACACAAGAGATTTTACTTAAGCTGTGGAGAAATAAGGAAAAGATTGGTGAGTATAAAAATGTTGAGGCTTTTTCAATGACAATGACCAAGAATTTTTGCCTAGATAGGTTAAAGTCCAAACAAGCCCAAAATTTAAAAATTATTCACAGTAATTATACGGATAATAATTTGTCATTACAGAAGCAAGTAGAGGCAAAAGACAGTATAGACTGGGTTTCTAAAATAATGGAAGAATTACCAGAACAACAAAAAATAATAGTGCAACTAAGAGATATAGAACAATACGATTTTGCAGAAATTTCTAAAATGTTGGATATGAACGAAACAGCAATTAGAGTAGCGTTATCTAGAGCACGTAAAACGATTAGAGAAAGGTTAACTAATACACATAGTTATGGTATTAAATAATATAGATAAACTTATAGAGAAGTATAATAATGCTGAAACATCGCTTAAGGAAGAAGCTCAATTAAGAGCATATTTTAAAAGCAATAGTGTAGCGCCTCACTTAGAGCACTATAAGCCATTATTTCAATATTTCTCTATGGCACAAGAAGAGCAGTACACAAAAGACGTTCCATTAAAACCTAAGAACAGAACAGTATTTTATCAGTGGATTTCTGTCGCAGCGGTCGCAATTCTAATGCTAGGCATACTCATGCCAAATTGGTTTGGAGGGCCAAAGACTCTTGCAGATTACTCGCAAGAAGAACAAGAAATGTATTTGGAAGCTAAAGAAGCTTTAGCAATGCTTTCGAATAATTTTAATCAAGGGACTACAAGTATAAATACATTGAACTTGGCTTCCGAAAACTTTAATGTTGGTTTAGAAAAAGCTAACCACATTACAGAATTTAGTCAAACAACAAACAAATTATTAAAGAATTAAAAACAAGAAATCATGAAAAAATTAGTTTTAATCATCGCAGTAGTTTTTACATCAATGACTGGTTTTAGTCAGAGTGTATTTGATAAGTATGAGGATAATGAAGAAGTAGCTTCTGTTATTTTGAATCAGAAAATGTTTAAAATGTTAGCTACCATGGGAGTAGACATAGATGATCCAGAAATGAAAGAATATGCAGAAATGGCAAGTAGCATTACAGGATTTAAAGTTTTCACAACTGGAGATGAAAAAGTATCTGCAGATATGAAAGCAACTGTAAATAGATACCTTAAGTCATCTGACCTTGAAGAATTAATGAGAATTAAAGATGGTGACCAAACTGTTAATTTCTATGTAAAAGAAGGTAAGGACGATAACCATGTTAAGGAATTATTGATGCATATCACAGGTCTTAAAGAAATGACTAAAGACTCTAATATTGAAATTAATGGTCAGAAGCGTGAATTTGAAACCGTAGTTATGACATTAACTGGAGATATAGATTTAAGACAAGTGTCAAAAATCACTAACCAAATGGATATTCCAGGTGGTGAGCAGCTTAAGAAAGCTGGGAAGAAAAATTAATGAAACATGACAAAATCAATCAAAAAATTAATGGTAATGTTGCTTTTGGTTACAGCTATTACAAGTTGTAACCAAGGGCCTACCTTACAGACTTATTATGTAAATAATGAGTTGCAACCTGGATTTTCTTCTTTTGATGTTCCAACTAGTGTGGTCAATGTAGAAAAAGTTGAAATGACAGATGAGCAACGCGAAGCATATAATTCTGTTGACAAACTCAACGTACTAACCTTTGTGTTAAATGACACTAATGCAAATGACTATAAAGTTGAATTAGACAAGGTTAATACTATTTTAAAGAATCCAAAATACGAGGAATTGATGCGTGGGTCTACAACAGAGGGTAGGTTTATAGTTAAATTTCTTGGGGATTCTGAAACTAGTATTGATGAATTAATACTGTTTGGAAGTGCAAGTGACAAGGGGTTTGCAATAGCACGAATTTTGGGTGATGACATGAATGCCGGAAAAATATTTCAATTAGGAGAAGTTCTTCAGAATGCCAATATAGAAGATTCTCAACTAAATGGCCTAACGGAATTTTTTAAATAAACTGACAATTATTTAAAATGTTAATGAGAATCGTCTTGAAGTTTATCTTCAAGGCGATTTTTTCTGTTTTTAACCGCAAAGAAAATTGCAACAGCAACCAGGCCAATATAACCGCAAATCAATAGAAATTTGATAATCAAATAGTCTAAAACTTCAAAAAGTCCAGCTATAAAAAAACCAAGTGTCACTATAATTACAAATAGTAAGGCGATTGTATTTTTATTTATTGGAAACCACTTCATATACCAGTATAGTTACTTGGTGATATAGCTTTTAATTCGGTTTTAATTGAGTCGTTAACGTCTAAAGAATCAATAAAACTTGATATTGATTGCTCTGTAATTGCTTCGTTGGTTCTTGTAAGACCCTTTAATGCTTCATATGGATTTGGATAGTTTTCGCGTCTTAAGATAGTTTGTATTGCTTCAGCTACTACAGCCCAATTGTTGTCTAAATCTTGTTCAAATTTGGAGGCATTGAGCAATAACTTACCTAATCCTTTTAATGTAGATTTAAATCCAATTAGAGTATGTCCAAAAGGCACGCCAACATTACGTAAAACCGTGCTGTCTGTTAGATCACGTTGTAATCTTGAAACTGGTAGTTTGGCAGATAAGTGCTCAAAGATTGCATTTGCAATTCCTAAGTTTCCTTCACTATTTTCAAAATCAATAGGGTTAACTTTATGTGGCATCGCCGAGCTACCAACTTCACCCTTCTTTATTTTTTGCTTAAAATAATCCATGGATACATATGTCCATATATCTCTATCTAAGTCAATAATTATTGTGTTAATTCTTTTTAAGGCATCAAAAAGAGCAGCCATATGATCGTAATGCTCTATTTGAGTTGTAGGGAATGAGTGTTGGAGTCCCAATTTCTCCTGTACAAATTTTGTTCCGAAAGCCTTCCAATCTATATTTGGATATGCAACGTTGTGAGCATTAAAGTTACCTGTAGCTCCACCAAACTTAGCTACACTTGGTACGTCGTTCAGTAAATTGAATTGCTCCTTTAACCTTACAGCAAAAACCATTATTTCTTTACCTAATCTAGTTGGTGATGCAGGTTGACCATGAGTTCTAGCCAGCATTGGTACATCACTCCATTCATTTGCTAACCCCTCAATCTTTTCTAAAAGTGTAAAATATTCAGGAACGTAAATATCATTCATAGCATCTTTGATGCTTAATGGAATTGCAGTGTTGTTAATATCCTGAGATGTTAACCCAAAATGAATAAACTCCTTGAATTCTGATAAACCAAGCTCATTAAATTTCTCTTTTATAAAATATTCAACAGCCTTAACATCGTGGTTTGTAACCTTTTCAATTTCTTTTATTTCAGAAGCATCGACTGGAGTAAAATTTTGATAAATAGCCCGAAGATTTTCAAAACTAGAAGGTGAGATCGATTTTAACTGAGGTAATGGAATTTCGCAAAGGGCAATGAAATACTCAATCTCAACCAATACTCTATATTTTATTAGGGCCTCTTCAGAAAAGTATTTTCCTAAGGTATCAACTTTAGATCTGTATCTGCCGTCTATTGGTGAAATTGCATTGAGCGTTGTAATTGCCATTTTGTTATAAATTTTGAAGCATCAAATATAACGAAGATAGTTAAGAGTATTTTATAGATTTTTGGTTTTTTGTGTATTAATTCTTCTTAAAATTTGTCTGGTTCTGGCTTTATATCCAGTACTTTAATTTGCATATTCTCTACCTAATATTTCACTGAGGTCAGGATAAATCCAAACATATTCGATACCTAAATAATAGAATGAATTCATACTGTACACTTTTACAGCAATTTCTTCATCCTTTATCATCCAATCAAAACTAACTTCTATGATGTCTTCTTTGTTCTTTTTACTTAAAGATTTTTTATTACTGTATTTTCCTTTTTGTAATAAAGCTCAATTATAATTTCAATAATTTTTGCACAGGGTCTAATGGCTAAGTCTAATTTAAGTTTTGGTAGATTTTCTAGAAAAAAGTCTAAATGTGGCAAAATGAGATTAATATTTTGTTTACATGCAAATTCTAACATCCAAGCAGCACGTGTAGAAATTTTGTCATCCATCATAAACAGAATATCTAGTATAGGCTTTATTAAATCAGAATTATTGAGGATTATATTGGCATATTTTGTCCTGCATGCTCGCGTTGCATTTACATAATTTAATTCATCATAAAGTTGGTCTTTTGTCAAAACGTTTATTATTTTTAATCCTTCTAAATTAATTAAAAATCATGATAAAAACACTTCTTAAAAAATTAGGTTTGGCTATTCTAATTGTGGTTGTATTAGCACAATTTTTCGGACCAGATAAAAATGATGGAGACGTTGTAAGTATTGAACCTTTCTTAGCTGATACTAATCCGCCAGAGGATGTGAAGTTAATTTTGAAAAACGCATGTTTTGATTGCCACAGTGACCATACTCGTTATCCTTGGTACAATGATATTACTCCAATCAATTATTGGTTGGCAGATCATGTAAGACACGGTAAGGGTGATTTTAATGTATCTAAATGGACCGAGTACTCGGACAAAAAGAAGGATCACAAACTTGAGGAACTGACAGAGGAAGTTGAAAAAAAGCACATGCCTTTACCAAGTTATACCTGGACTCATTCTGATGCTGATTTAACTCAAGAGCAAATCAATGCGGTTAAGGAATGGGTGAAAACGGCTAGAATTAAATATGCCTTTTTAAAAGAGGCAGAGTGATTAAAAAGCTTCTGATTATTGGTTTTGTGTGGCCTGAGCCTAAGAGCTCTGCGGCAGGAAGCCGAATGCTTCAACTGATTTTATTTTTTCAAAAACAAGACTATAAAATCACGTTCAGTTGTGCAGCAAATAAAACAGATAAATCATTTGATTTGGAACAAATGGGTGTGTGCACAGACTCAATTTTATTAAATGATGCATCCTTTGATGATTTTCTAAAAAAGTTGAATCCAGATATTGTTTTATTTGACCGGTTTATGACCGAAGAACAATTTGGTTGGCGCGTATCAGAGCAATCCCCTAATGCTCTCAAAATATTAGATACTGAGGATTTACATGGTCTAAGAAAAGGCAGGGAAATTGCATTAAAAGCAGAGGAAGAATTTAGTACACAACATCTTTATAATGATGTAACAAAACGTGAGATTGCAAGTATATATAGATGTGATTTAACCTTGATAATTTCTAAGTTTGAGATGGATATTTTAGTTAATGACTTTAAACTACCTCAAGAATTACTTCAATATTTACCATTTCTAATTGAGGATGCAAACAAGGTAAGAGATGATTTGCCCAACTTTGATTCACGAAAAAATTTCATAATAATTGGTAATTTTTTGCATGTACCCAATTACGATAGTATTATCTATTTAAAGAACTCCATTTGGCCATTAATAAGGAAGGAGTTACCAAATGCTCAATTACATGTTTATGGAGCTTATGAGTCTCAAAAGGTTTCACAATTATCAAACAGTAAAGAAGGATTTATAATCAAGGGTTTTGCAGACGATGTAAACGTTGTTATGCAGAATAGTAGAGTATGTTTAGCACCATTGAGATTTGGGGCAGGATTAAAAGGAAAGGTTATTGATGCATTTATTAACGGAACACCTTGTGTTCTATCTTATATTGCTTCTGAAGGTATAATTGAGAATTCATATTTAATTCAAGATGACCCTGAGCTATTTGCAAAGAAAGCAATTGAACTCTATAAAGATTCGAATGCATGGAATGAAGCTAAAGATACTGGATTTAAAATATTGAATAAAAATTTCTCAAAACCTGTTTTTGAAGAAAAATTTAGTGCGAAACTTTCCGTATTATGCGATTCATTATATAATCATCGCGAACACAATTTTATAGGTCAAATGCTGATGCATCAAACTATGCAAAGCACTAAGTATATGAGTAAGTGGATTGAAGAAAAAAACAGAAAATAAATATTTATGTCTTTGTATTAAGTGTACTGAGCTGTTTACCAAATATCGCAGCAATTCCACTTGAAATACCACCCACTAATCCTGTAATAGTAAGTAATAAATAGATATTTCCTTGAAGATCTAGTAGTTCTGCAATTCGCTTACCTAAAATAAAGTCATTGTTAGACCCTAAAATGAAACTATAAATTAGCCAAAACACAAATATTGCCAAAAACGGAACAAAGAAAACCGCAAAACGTTTGAGTGGAATTAATAGTGCCGTTAAAGAAGATGCCACCATCACAGAATACCAATTCATAAATAATGAAAGAACATAGGCAATAATAATTGTTGCAATAAAATTTATAATATTCTTATTCATTTGAAATTGGTTTTAGGATTTGACTGCCAATAATTTTGTCAGTAGCTTTGTTAGATTGAAGAAAATTAAGCTCATGATATGAACCTTCAGCCCATTCATCAATGAAATTATCGTAATACTTACTTCCTGGATTTCCTGACTGCCCACCAGGATATATACCTAAAGCAGTAGGAGGTGAGGTCATCTCAACAATCATTCGCCAAGAGGGTCCGTGATTTTCTGATGTAGCATTAACTATATTGCGATCTCCTCCTACAGGTATATTAAATACTGAAAATGCTGGTAATGCTTGTAAAAGGTGACCTGCATAAGTGGCTTTGTAATTATACCAATTATAGTCTCCGTTCTCATTTTTCCAATTGTTTAACGATGTAACTGCCTCACTAAAACTTAATTGAAATAAATCCTTTGAGGTCTCTTTTTCTGGTGTATCAACGATATCCATAAACTCGTTATCACCATTATTTTTTAACATATGAATTGTTTGGTATGCAAAAGGAGACTTCATGACACTATCTTCCACATCAAATTCGTCCCATGTTAGATTATAAACTGCTTTCCACCATTCGCGCCATATACTCGGTCCAACTTCATTTATATCATTGTTAAATTGCCATGATTTAGCCTCATTATATACTTCTTTTTCAGCCTCATTTAATTTACTAGTGTCTATGTTATCAAGCATATACGGCATTAACTCAGCAGCTTTGAGATTGTAATTGTTATTATGTAAGGCCTTGAAATCGTCAACGCTAATTTTTTCCTTTGAATTAAAATAATCGTTGATCACCCTATTTCGGTATGTTTCAAAGCGATCATTAAAAACAAAATATGGATAATTTTCATCTACTGGATGTTGGTTAGCAGAACTAACAAACCCGCGTTCAGGATTCTTTGAGTGGGCATTATATTTTTGAGGAATAAAGCCTTGCCAATCATTTTCAGAAACACTTCCATCCATTACAAATTTGCCTTGACCTTCCCACTTATTAGGCAGTTTACCTTGAATCCAAAGCGCAATATCACCTTTTACAGAAGCAAATACAAAATTCTGAGCAGGTGCATTCCAGTATTGTAATGCTTTGGTATATTGGTCATAATTTTTAGCTTTATTTAAATCTATAAATGTGCGTTGGTTATTACCTCCCATGTGTCCAATCCATTTCATGGCATAACCTGCTAGTTCCATGTCAGATTTGAAGTTTTTGTCATATACTACAGGACCATGATGTGTATATAATACAGTGTCTTTGTAACTTTCTTTACCTTTAATTTTGATGTCTTCAACTCTAATTCTTGCATCTTTCCATTCACCATCAAATTTATACTTGCTACGATCTTCATTAAATTCTATTTTGTACCAGTCTATAACATCTCTTGTTGCATTGGTTTCACCCCAAGCTATGTGCTCATTAAATCCTGAAATTATACCTAACGCACCAGGTATTGTAGCTCCAAATGCTTTATGATTTGGTGTGCTAAGTTGCATTACAAACCATATTGAAGGTAGGTTAAGGCCTAAATGAGGATCGTTAGCCAATATAGTATTCCCGGTGGCAGATTTTTCCTTAGAAATAGCCCAATTATTACTGCCATTATCTGGATTTGGTTGATCTATAACTTCACGGATTGTATCTAACACAATTTGCTGGTTTGCAGGAAGTGGAGTTTGAGGTACATCTATAAAACTCCAATCTGTTTCTTTTGGTATTACAGGATCAGTGATGTCAAAAAAATCAGGAAACAGCATATCAAACCGGTCTTTTCCAAAAAGTCTTAAGGCATTGGTGTATTGCATATCAGAGTCTGCACCAGCAAGCATTTTTGTCATATACATTAGTAGTAATGCAGTTTTATTAACACTCCAAGGTTCTGGTTTGTAGTCTAATAATTTATATTCAACAGGATAACTTTCAGGAGTTAACTGATTTATGTAGGCGTTTACACCATTGGCATAAGCTTGTACCAATTTAAAAGTTTCAGGATTCTCTTTCATTACCTTTACCGCTTGGTCGGCGCCATAACCCATTCCTCTTCTTCGCTCCTGTCGGTCATAGTTTAGAGCCTTTTCACCTAGTATTTCTGACAATCTTCCTGCAGCAGCATAAGTCTGAAAATCCATTTGCCAAAGTCGGTGTTTTGCCGTAAGATAGCCTTGGGTTAAATATAAATCTTCCTCGTTTTGAGCGAAGGCATGTGGAATTATTTGTTCGTCGTAATGTACAGTTACTTTGTTCTTTAATCCTTTTATCAAAACTTCACCAGATAAGGATTCATCAGTCTCATTTTGCCAAACTCCCGAGTATGGATTTAGAAATTTACCTATAGGTGGAATTGAGCCAAACTTTGTATTTAGAGTATAAAAAATCCCTATGGTAAGTGCCAAGGAAATCAAAATTTTGAGGTATTTCATTAGTTATTGTTTATGAAGTATCTAAAGTATCGAATATTATTTATTCTATGGAAATTGAATCTATGAAAAGTCTAAATTCTTCTTGTTTTTTATTAGAAATTAAAAAGGCTATCTCTTGCATCTGGTCACCTTTAAAGTTTGGAATATCTAACCTATATCCTCTAAAAGATGCGTACATTTTATT
>Ga0213859_10000496_pt1 | contig 17929 bp, 16 predicted proteins | sample PICome_2_FD_160133 | JGI IMG/M metagenome (GOLD analysis project Ga0213859, IMG submission 160133) | Coastal seawater microbial communities near Pivers Island, North Carolina, United States - PICO304 | ecosystem: Environmental > Aquatic > Marine > Coastal | place: USA: North Carolina... | reverse complement strand
CCGCATTTTTAAGAGCCCGGCGGAGAAGGACTGATAAGCAAACCACACAATAGTTATCGTGCCCCATCACGGATAAACTACTATGATCGTTGAGAAAAAAGTATAATGCATGTGGGACGTTCATACCCTCCCCGTCAACATCAATTGCAATAGACTCATGGAAAATCCGTCAACATCAATTGCAATAGACTCATGGAAAGAGAGTACTAGGGTGAACCACAAACACACCGTTGACTCCGAAGAGTCACTTAACTTCATACAATATACCACCCAAACTTGCTTGCTTTCAGTCTTTCAACAACCGGAACACAAACGTCAACGATACTGCAGTTTCGAAATCATAGAGTTTTGTAATGGATTCATGGAGGAAGAACATATCGCAGAGGACTCATTCGACCGTCGACCGACCTTCAAACAAACAACAATGACAAAGGAGATGAACGTACCTTGATTCGAAATGGGTCTATTGAGCTTTAGAAAGGATGATATATTTGAATGATTTTGCATTGAGGCATGCATTTTGGAGCATTCTGAAAATTTATGAGAGAAGAAACTGGCACAGAAATGAAATGTTTTGCCTTTTAGTTGGATAGATCGTCGCGAAGATCAAAGCAAGCGATGTCCTTTGAAAGATTTATTAGCGATGTCCTTTGAAAGAATGTATCAACAAAAATAGAAAGGACTTTCGTCGTTTTTGTTTCATGTGGAAAGGTTTCTCCTTCGTCTGTTCGTGCATGTGACTCGTGACTCCACTATAATATCCACGTACGTATCCTGGTAGTATTTACACTTGCGGACAAAAAATAATTGCCCAACCAACAATAATATCTTTTTGTCCCTCTCTCATCTGGAAGTTTGTGAGAATCACTCATTTTTTTACAATAGCACCATAAGAAAAAAAGATGACAGAGCAAGCAAAAGAAAGAGCATTAAGACCTATCTACAGTGCTCTAGATAGTTTCAATTATTCCAAGGCACTGAAACTAACGTACGCAAAACCTTTATGTGATTGGCCTATTACCATCGCCCTTCGTGCACATTGTTTTGAACGTACATCAAGGAAACTGGATGCATGTCGTGAAATTCGTATCTTAGCTACCTCATTATCAACGTTAAAGGGAGAAAATGATAATGCTAGTCGTGTTGATGATGATTGGTGTGAGTTGGATGAAATGATTTGGTTGCTAGGACTAGGCAGTGAGGGGGAAAGGTCATCGGTTGGGATGACCGACGTAGGTGTTTCTTTGACGAATAGTGCTTCTTCATCGAAAGGAAAGAATAAAAAGGGAAAATCAAAAACATCTGGAACAAGTTTGAATGACAAGACCGTTGATATTAGTAATACTTATGTATCGTCAACAGTTGATATCGTTAATGTCTTAGATTTACCAAGACATAAACTGCAAAGCGAAGTGTCATCTTCCAAATGCATTATAAATTCATTTACATCTACAAAGAATGTATTTGATCCTAATGATATTGTTGATGAGGTGAGTCCATGCAATGAAACAAAACTTATGAGCCATATATATTGGATATTTAAAATTAATATTTTTCATAATTATTGTTTGGTAGACGGTTCTTGCAACAATAGCAGTAACACTAAAATCACTAAGATTGCATCAAACATTAGCCCATATTTATACAAAATGCATTGCAATTTTATCCCCTAATTATGCACGGTTGGATATTCATAAGAAAGAAGAATTATGCTCAATTTTAATTGAGGGATATCAAGCTCAACTGAAAGTGATTGCATCTCAAAAATATCAATCGTTAGATGAACAATCTTGTATTGGTCAAATTGATGATGAAATTCACATTGCAAGGTGTGTATTGCAATCCTGGGAAGAGGCTCAATTCATGGCGATGTCATTGGTGAAATATAATGGTGAACGAGCTTTATATAAAAGTTGGTGTGCATTTGCAGCAATTCAACATTGGAAAAGCAGTAGCATCTTGTTAAATTTGTTAATGAAGAAAGATCAAGGTGTAAATGAAGATCTTAGTAAAGAAAAGATGAAATTAGAACAAAAGAAATCTATGCTACCACGTTTAGCAGAAATGCTAATGCAAAAGATTTGTTCAACGAGTGATACATCATTTCCGCCAAGTGCAGATGATTGGAGAATTTTCAAGGAATGTTGTGATATACAAGGTAAATACTCTGAAGTAATAGATACTTTAAACAAAATTAAATGCGGTACAGAGAAGGAAGGAAGACAAATAAATGACCAGAATGATATTAATCAACATTATGGCTCTTTGATACAATTATCAGAAAGAGAGCGTATCGAAATGATTTCAGAATCAAATGCTCAAATGAATCAGTATGACATTGCCTCGACATTACACGCAGATAATTTACTCAAGATATTACCTGATCAATGGTCATATTGGGATTCTTTATTAAAATATTCTCTAAAGTCTCATGATAATGATTATGATGCAGCATGTAGAGATTGCAGTCTGGTTCTACAAAATATAATGGAAAAGCAAGAAGCTAAAGGGAAATCATTGCGTGTTCCATTACGAGGGCCGCATTTATTTAGAGTTCATATGACTTCTGCACGTATACGTCAAAGTGATGAATGTGATTTATCGCTTTTGTGCAGGGAGTTAGAAGAGTACGGGGACATGTTTTCATCTCAAACTGTTTGCTGCTTTCAAGATTTACGACCATATCTTGCACTAGTCGTCCAAAAAGATACTTACAATAAATCAAACGATAATTCTTTGCCTTTGTATACGCAAAAGATTCTTGATTGGACAAAAATGATTTGGAATACAAAGATTTCGTCATTTGCTACAGAGAAAGAAGTCGATGTCAAAAGTGAAAACTTGATTCGTACACAAAGAGCCAATTTACGTGCATGCATTTTTTCAATTAAAGTGGCATTTGAACTTTGGTATCAAAGCCTTGTCAAACTTGACCCCGAAGATACAGATAGGCTTGTAGCAGTAGACTCTACCTTCATGGAAAATGTGCCATCTGTTGATGATTTAGTATTGCTATGGAGCAATGTCCTAGACTTGGGTAGCAACCCTAACGACGGTGGCCAAAAAGAAACTTTGCCTGGAGATGATTTGATTTTGCTTGCAGTACAGCTTCTTTTACATAAGACTCGCAAAATCTCAAGGAAAGAATATGATTATGCTTCAATTCTTGCAGTGGCATTACTAGAAGGTGCAATAAAACATTCCCCATACAACCCATACTTAAAAATTGCTGCAATCAATATATACGTGGAAAATATTTCTACTTTGAGAGCGTCTGAAATCTTTCAAACCTTAAATATCAATCATATACAGCTAGACTCGTGCTCATACATCATTCTTCGACATCTTATTGATGGGGGGCTATATAACGAAGCAGTCAGCCATGCTACCAAAATAATTCACCTCCATTCCACCAACGCAAAAGATGTGGCTAGATTCTTGCCCAAGTCATTTGAGAACGGGAACCTGAGCAAAGGACTTGAAATGTTATCATGGCAGCGATATAATATGAATTTAAGTATTCAATTACTAGAGGCAAAGAGTATTGTAATGGACCTGGCACCGCTTCTCACCAAAAATGACCTTTGTACATCAAACACCGATTTTCCAAAGGCAATTGGGGCCCATCATGGTATTTGTGGTGTGCCCAATCTAGATATCATCCGAGCTGAAAAAATTGTTAAAGACTCAACATATTTACATTCAGCACCTTCGTTGCTTAGCTTGAGTAATTATCATCATGTTGGAAGTGTTTCTAGTCCAAACTCATGGTCTGACAATCGTGATTTCACCGTCAATGATTACCAAATATTAGAAAGAGCAAAATATCATGCTCCTATCGAAGAAACAATCCTATCTTCACATTCACATGCTATCCTCACGCGTATAGTTTTACTAGTTGATGCTGCAAAAGCTCCAAAGAAAGGAAAAATTGTCAGCGTTTTGTCTGGTGATGAGATTGATGTTCGAGTTAGGAGTGTTTTCGTGGCAATGGAAAATGTTCGAGCATTTATTGAAAACTCATCGAATTTGAGTCAGTTGCATCGGTCTATTTGGAAAACCAAACTACTCTTATGTGAATGCATTTGCATTCTTAGTACTGGGCGCTCATCCATAAATGAGAACGAGTCTGATTCCAATGACTCACTATCTTCAAGGGAGGAAAAGTGTGTTGAGGTTACCAAAAAGGTTCGAGAAGCAATAAATGAGATCAGAGAGGCTTGGAACAGCAAAACATTCATAGGAAATGAAGCTAACAAATCAAAATTTATTTGTAGATTTGTCCCTGAAGCATTAGTTCATGTGTATGTTATACTACGCATTACATCAAATCTATATGGAATCTTCAATTTGGGGAAACGTAAACGCAAAACTAAACTTGCAGCAGGCTCTTTAGCAGAAGCTGCTCTCTCAATGAAAAGTCTAATTGAAACCTTAAGTGAAGAAGTTTTGAATGATTTACCATATTCACAGGAGGAAGTGGATAATCGTGATGAATTCAATATTTTCAAGAGTGAAGTCAAGACCTTACTTTTATCTACCTTTCCAAAATCTTCCTCTTGTATAGTTTCAAATAATGGTGACAAAGATATCATTGATGACATAATTACAAACAAAGGTCATCAACGCGTGCTGGTCAGACAAAAGTTAGAGCCCGTCTTTATGGAAATGATTAATGAGCTAAATACATTCGATGTGGTAGACTAAAATGAAATAGAATGAAAATAATTAATCTCATATTATTTATTTCGTTACCTGTATGTATAATTCACATCTTATGAAATGTTATACCTGATAAATTCTATTGCCACATGATAACAATTAAGGTGATGATCCATCAGACAAACCATCCAAAAAGTTTTCGGGGAGCTGAGTAAGTAAAGCACTTGCATTATCAGATGAATTGTTGTGTTTATTCTCAAGTCCTGAAACATCTCCTTCTTCGGTGATGTCATCACAATTGGTTTTAGTATCAATCTTGAGAGAAGGATCTTTGGTTTCTGATCCTGATGATTGGCTTGATCCTTCAACATTGTTTCCAGGACGTACGTCAATATGTAATATAGGTAATTTAGTTGTGCCATTTTCATCAGCATTATCAAGAGAATCAACAGTATTTGCTTCTTGCGATTTCAGTGATCCATCATTATCATCATTATCAGAACTATCTCTACTTTCAATCTTATCAATTTCAGCTAATACCAAGTGAGACTTGTCATAGTTTTCCTTAAAATCGATTGATATAGAATTAATAGCATAATCTGATTTTGCTAACATTATACGCCAAATTGAATCTTGTTGCTTTTCACTAGTAAAAGTCTTCCATCCTTCTTTGTAGATAAACTTCTCTGCCAATGACTTAATAGCATCAATTGAAATCGTTTCATGATTTTGCTCATTTTCTTGAATGAATACTATTCCTTCATATTCAGAGACAACAACATTGCAACCTTTAGAATTAATAAATTTTAATTCACTATTTTTATATTCGTCTTTGAAGTAACGAGCTAGAATATGTTGACTCATTTCTGAAAGCTCTCGAAACTTTACAGGATGTCTTAACCTTTGTCCTACGACGTATGATTTTATAATGAGATAAAACAAATGACATAATTATTAACACACATATATCCAATATAAATTAATGTTACATACCTGCTTTTATAAAACTTTCATCATCCGAATTATCATTATCATCAAAATCATCCTCAATATTCCTCTGTATTTCATTATTACTAAGAAAAATCTTATCATCATCATTTGATTGCTCTTCTTCACTGCCTTCATGATAATTACGTTCTGGGGTACACCTTAAAACACGATCGGTAGGACGACGTTTACTTGCACTCTTCTCACTTGTACATGACGATGCTTCTTGTGATTGAAAACTTCCAATAAAACTTTCCTTAAGATCAAATGTATCATCATCACTATCATCATTGTCATTATCATCATTATAGTTCGCATCATTTTGACTACTACTCCTATTACTAGTACTACTACTGTTACTGTTAGTGCTGTCTTCATTAATCTTTTTTGGTTTACCCATAAAATAATCTGGTATTTTTCGTTCCCTTGATACTCTCTGATGAGGTTTATCACTTTGACCTTTTGTTTTCTTCCGCTTCTTCTTTGCATTAGTATTATTACTCCTGGTACTACTCCCAATAACACTCATTACTTTTCTTTTATCTGCATAGTACTCCTCATCATACACCTTTTGCTTCAAGCTTTCATTCGTCAATGTTATCCTAACAGGAGTTTTTCTTGGACGTGTTGGTCTCCCAGCCTCTAAATCATATGGCTTTATTCGTTTCTTATCCACATTTTCAACAATACCACTAGTGGTATATTTGATCTTCACTTCTTTGTTATTTATAATTGAGAGGACTTTTGCATCAAAAAGAATTTGTTTCTTACCATCTTGTACTTGGACTACATCTCCTATTTTATAGTCACTCATGATGGCTTTCTTTTCTTTTCAATTGGAAGTTGAACACAGATATTTGATAATAGATAGAGTTTGATGTTTATTGACTTTGATTTGTGTGTGATCAACAACCACGACAAAACACAAAACAGAAACCAAAGATGTATTAGTTTCTTTCTTGGGTGGATATTAGCCCCCATTTACACCCCTTTTTGGGCGTCGTTCAATTATTTTTTTGAATGGAAAAAATGAGGAAACATCATCTTCTCTTCTTTGATACACAACACACAACATATTAATTGAGCATACAGTATACAACAATATCAATAACAATGTCAACAGCCAACCTATCATTACTTTTACGAAGAACAGGACTTGTAGCAACTGCAATGACATGCTATGGTACAGGAGTATACTTTGCAGGACAATATATGACAAAGCCAAGTAGTGATGACGATGACCATACTGGTAGTAGTAATAAGAGTAATAGTAATAATTGTAATTGTTACACTACAGCACCAGATCGTATAGAAACTTTTCAAAAAATTGCCAAAGTTTATGATGATGAAATGTCAAGAGAAGAATTAGCCATGTTTTTACCTTTGTTGAGGCGTAGTTTGCTTTATTTTAATGCTAAAGGTATGAAGAAAACAAAAGAAATGTTGTTTTCTTTCTAATAACATGTATATAGTTAAATACTAAATTCACTGCAGTAACGTATTAATATTTTTAACCCACATTGATTTCATATAAAAAAACATAGGATCTGTATTAGAGGTAGGAGCTGGTACTGGTCGGAATTTAAATTACTACCCCAAAAAATATGTTAACAATGTAGTTTTAACTGATACAAGTGATCAAATGTTATTTCAAGCCAGAGAAAAAATTATTGATGCTAAAACGAAACGTGAAAATAGTATATTTAGTTGGTTGATGAAGAATAAGGACCCCAAAGAGGATCAGTTCTTTAAATTATTTGTTGCTGATGCAAAACATATGACTAAATATTATCAAGATGATTCATTTGATACAATTGTTAGCACATTTACGTTATGTAGTTTTGATGATCCAGTGGAAGTATTACAAGAGTTACAATCTATATGTAAGTTAAATGGGAAGATTTTATTATTGGAACATGGAAGGAGTAAGTCATGGCATGGATTAAGTATTTATTTAGATAAAAATGCTGAACGTCATGCAAAAAACTGGGGTTGTGTTTGGAATAGAGATTTAGATGATATATTACAAAAGGCTGGATTAGAAATTGAAAGTATATATACTTGGCATTTTGGGACGACTTACTATATTGTTTGTAGACCTAGCGCAAAAGTAAAAGAAGAAAGGAGACAATTAAGAATGGAATCAGAGAAACATGAACATAGAAGTTCTTGGGGTGATGTTGTTTCTTTTCTTTGGAAACGAAAAAATAATAATGTTGTATAAAACAACCGAATCGTTATTGCATTGTTCTTTTGTTATGGATTAAAAAACTTCAGTTTCCTTCTTCTTGAAAATATGGTATTGAATCCATCTTAAATCCTCCCCTGCAGTTTTGATTGGCATACTCCTTGTCTTCTTCATTCGCAAGTGTCTAGTTGCTGATTTACTCCCAGACAATATCCATGCTTCTGATTCATTACATTGATCTTGCAAAAATCTTTTAAGAGATATCCAACTATCTTCTACGTCTTCAGTAAGCCTTAAGTTCCATGGTGGATTAGATACAATGATAGTTCTACCTGGAATTACTTTGTTTTCCAAATTCCAATCAATACAATCTCCCTGTTCTAATGAAATCATATTATCAAATCCAGAATGAGAGACACATGCATTCGCTAGGGAAAATGCACCTGGATTCATTTCATTACCGAATAAATTACAATTGGAAATATCTTTGCGATGTTCATTTGTTTCTCGCATCCATTGCATCCCTGATGATGCTCGATCTCTTGCTTCCAATACAAGTTTTTTCCAATATTCCATATTTGAATCCTTCCATCGTACAACTGGGGGTACGAAATGAGGATTGCGCTGTTTCATTCCAGCGTTGTTCTCATTGTAACTATCATTTTTAAAGCATTTAATTCTCATGAGTCCAGGAGCATAATCTGCTGCAATCATTGCAGCCTCAACACAAAAAGTACCACTACCACACATTGGATCGATCAACACAGCTGGTAATCCATCTTTATACCTTGATGCATAACATAATTTGTCCCAACCACTTTGTATTAATAATCCAGATGCAAGTGATTCTTTCATTGCAGCTTTGTGTATGGCATTTGATGAAGAACGGTATCCTCTTTTGTGTAGACTGTTACCTCCATAATGTAAGATTCGATATAAGCTAACTTGTGCTGCTTTTTCATCACCGTTGTATGTATTGTTGGATTTTTCATTATTTTGTCTTTGTCGTTGATAACGATTACTATTACGACTATTATTTTCGTTATTTATGGTACCTTTGATCACAATCATTAATGGAACATCTGGATCATCCAAATCAACATCAGGCCTAGCACCATCTTGTCTTAATTCTCTTACTTTATCAACCAAGGCATTCTTAACTGTCAATGCAGAATAATGAGAATGTGACAAATCCTTTGGTATGTATTTCTCATTATTCATTATACTTGACACATGTAATGTTAGTAATCCACCTTGACCATTTCCTAGTAGGCTTTGTAATTGTTGTGGTGTGAAAGATGATTGTATGAAGTTATACAATGTATCACGATTATGAATGATATGATCGTATTTATATTCTTGTTCCAATTCTGATGATGTTGTAATAAGTTCCATTATACGATGTGCAGTGCGAATATACATTAATGCTTTCATTCCAATATCTTCCTCTTCATGAGTATCATCATCATTATCATCATCATCATGATTAGATATCTCTTTCGATGTAAATTTAACTCCTGATGTTCCAGAGATTTCAACATTGGATGCACCAATATCCATCAATTCTTGGGCTAATATAGATGATAGACCAGGTATACAAGTTGCAAAATATTCTTTGTAATTTTTATTTACTACTTCTTCTCCATATTGATCATCAAAATCACTATCGTAGTCATCGCTGTGATTGGATTTATACAACTCAAATTTACATGACATTATAATATTATATTTCTTTACTATTGACCTTGACATCCATCTCGACTTTCTTGCAATGTTTGAATAAGAAGTGAAAGATAATACAGAAAAATTCTCATTTGATATTATAATTACCAAAAGAGTAATGAGAAAAACAGGTTGACTCATATTAGTGCTGTATAATGTTGTATTCTTTATAGATTGATCATCGATATTTTGAGACTTTACATCAAAACAAAAAAAAGTAAAATCTGTGATGGACGAGAGATGAGGAGAAAAAGAGAAAGAGATGATTTTGTTTTGACGGACGACGAAAATGTGATTGAAAGTATGTCCGTATGTACATTATGTACCTAAATTCATTCCATACTAATAACAATAATATTTTTTATTTTTTTTTATTTTATCCATCAAACACTAATTATTAGTATTGGTTCCATCTCCCCACCATGGAGTAGTAGCCTTGGCCCTTATACCTCCAAATAAAATTGCATGAGCTTGTAGACCAATTGGTTGTTGTGGGACTCTGCATTGCTCAACAGCCATGTCCATAATCATAGCTGCTTCTCCACCTTGATTCAACCAATCAAGTGTCATGCCACCAATTGGCTCATAAAGTGTATCTCTAACAATAGGACAACCAAGACTTGATAATTGTGCCCTAACTTGATGCTTTCTACCAGTTACAAGTCTAATTGTAGATTGATAATGCTGTTCATTACCAGGATCGTACCCATATCGATTATTCCTATCAATTTCTATTGGCTCACATTTCACTACCTCAAGAATACATCTAGTCCAACTCTTGGCCTTCTTCCTGTTTAAAGGTATTTCATGACTGACAAGTTGACATGAAGGTCCGCCACTCCCACCTCTCTTTGTCATCTCAGCCCACATCCAATGTACATGCATCCCCAATGGAACTTTATTTTTAGTAATGGCTAAATATACCTTTTTCACCTTGCGTTCTCGTTGAAGCTTTGTAAATACAGCTTGTCCATTTTCATCCTTGGATAAAACGACACAACCACCAACACAGGCATCCACACGATGACATAACAATGGTCGAACTACAGTTTTTCCATTTATAGAAGTGAATGGACCCAAATTCAACCCAACACAACCTGGACAATTTTCATGATAGTTAGATGCATCTGGTTGAGTGGGTAACATAGGAGGTTTATCAACAATAATAAAAGTCGTATCTTCATGCAATAATCTAGATTTGTCCAACTCTTGACATGAAGGGAATCGTCTTGGATTGGGATAAACTCTTAAATCAGTTCCCTGTTGAACTACAGATGGTATCATAATTCGATTATACCTCCTAGATTCCATAGCTTCTATGTAGGCATCTAAGTCCAATTCTTCCGCATTATTAGTATCATGCCCTTCATAATACGAATCATCATTTGAATCCTTATTCTTCCACCCCTTTGGTAAATCAGCATATTGTAATTTAACATTATTGACATTTTTATGATTGTATTGGTCCATTATGTCATCAGCAGTTGGTGCATCAATTTTAGCCCATACTGCACCAATGGCTATAAGTTCATTAGCCTTTTCTAGTGATACATTAGCTAGATTGGAAACTATCTCATTCAAAGATCCAGTTTTATGTGCAACACCATTGATACATTTCATCCATTCAGGACGGGGTTGTCGTTGTTGTTCTTGTTCATTATCATTGTTATCATTGGAAATTTCAATACTTTCAGTTGCTGATTCTTCTTGAGATGAAGATGCTGAAGATGTCAGTGGTAAAGTTGATATAGACCTCGGAGTAGAAGATTTGATGATTCTACGTAATGACGACCATGAAGTCTCTGATGTTATAAATGGAGAGTTTGATATTAATCTAGCTGTATATAACGTGAAACTATAAGAAGTATCGGCTCCACTGATTATCAAAAGCACAATCAACTGATAAGATAGAAGAATTCTAAGCTTGACCATGTTGTTAATTAGAAGAGATGATCAAAATGTATTATATAATTGAATAGTCAAAGTCGTCGTTATGAAGAAATAAATACGAGAGAAAACGAAGAAAAGAAAAAAAGTGAAACTTACTGTTTTTTGCTCGTTCGTTTTTTTGTTGGACGTGTAGTAACCTGACGAATGACAGACACTTCGAGTACCAAAATGTACATACGAGTACACTACGAGTGCAATAGCAAGAAGTTACTATTATCTTCTATCTAATCATGATGATAAACACAATAAAATAAAACCTTATTATTATTATTTTTACATCATATACCATTCTTCTAATGAAATAAATCTTGCTTTCATAACTGGTCCAATCAACACTTGTAATCATCATTTATCATTATTATTATTTGTTTTGTCTCAACGTAACTTGATAATTGGTGCATTATTATTATTTGAAGTACTACCTGAATTTGCATTATCCATTTTATCAAAAAATAAATCATCAATTGCTTGATTGAAAAGATCACCTCTTATTGGCATTTCTAATTCATAAAATGGATCTTTAAGTGTACAATCAGCATATAAAACGTAAATTTCTCTCAACATTTTCATTAATCCTCGTGTTCCTTTTTCAGCACTAGTAATAATAACAACAATAATGATAATAATAACAATCAATCAATCAATCATCATAAACAGACAAAAATAATAAATTCCATTTATAAACTTCAACTCACGTTAGTACAAACTTGACACCAGTACGAGTTTGATAACAACATAGAATAATACCCTCTCCTTCAATAATTTCAATCCCATCTTCCTTTGATGATGATGATGATCCTCCTCCTCCTACAACATCCTTCTTCTTCACAGGACAAGCTTCTACAGCTATAGAACATAAACTATGGAATGTTGACCCCAAACTTAGTAATATGTTGACATCAAGATTAGGAGCACGGTTAGAGAGTTCACGGTGATAGATAAGTCCTCCTGATTTGTTAATGATTAGCAAATGAAGGAAGGTCATAATTTTTCAAATCAATTCTTCTTCTTCGATAGTATGACGAATGACGATGCTGTTTGGTTGTTTTTGATACAACAAAGATCGATGATTATGATTATTATTAGTTTTTTGTCGTCTTTTTGTTTCGTCGTTTTGTTATTACTCTTTTTGTGTTTTGATTGTGCATTGCCGCCGTAATCAATAATTAGTACATAATCTACATACATACTTATCATAGAGTACATAAAGTACACAAAATGCAATTTCTAAGCGAACTATTGCGGTTGTGTATGTGATCGTACATACGAGAACTCTTTTTTTCTCCCTCAACAAAACATTCGCCAGCTCACAAAATCAAAAAGAACAAAAAGGTAATAACAACAAAACAAATAACGAAACGACAGCTCATAATCTCTGAATTGATTATTATTCATATATAATATAATCACGAGCATTATTGAATAGAGTCATGTCATCCACAATGTTCTCTTCAGCAAGACGAATTCTTCGTTCTCGTCCTTGGTTAAGTGTCACTGCTTCATCAGTGGCTTCCATCTCATCTTATGCATATTACGTCGAACACCAAACAAAGTCACAAGCTCAACTTTTAGTATTACCCAAAGATTACAATCGTGATGCACTTATGACATATTGGAACAATCGACCTATTAGTGTCATTCATAGAATATTCACTATTTTCCATCAAGTATTACCATTTGCATTATCATATACAAGAGATTTTTATATCCTTCCGTATCTTTCATTGATATCATCATCACACCAACAAAACAAAGAAGAAATGCAAACCATGTATGCTAAAGAATTAAGAAATATTTTAACTTCACTTGGTCCAGCTTTTGTCAAATTAGGACAACAACTTTCAATTAGACCTGATTTGTTACCAGCGAATGTATTATTTGAGTTACAGCTGTTATGTGATCAAGTTACGCCAATTAGTGATGATGTTGCAAAATCGGTATTGGAAAAAGAATTTCAAGGTAAAATTCAAATCTTAAATGAAAATGATAATGATACTATGAGTAGCTTGATCAATCAAAATGATGAAAATGTCATTTGGATTAAAGATTTTAAAGTAGTTGCATCGGCTAGTTTAGGTCAAGTTTACAAGGCTACTAGACTTATTAGAAGTACCAATTCATCAACTAAAAGCCATCAAGAAGAAATAGCCATCAAAATACAACGTCCAGAAATGAAAGAAAAGGTATCGTTAGATCTATACTTACTCAACAATTATGGTAAATTTTTGGATTACATCTCTGATAAAATTACCAATCAAATACCATTTCATGAATCATTTATAAATTGCTTTGCTCATGGGAGCTACAATGAGTTAGATTATATCAAAGAGGCAGCTAATCAAAATTATCTCAAGAAGGAATTAGCCAAGCGTGGTATAACTTCTGATGTAGTTTACATACCAAATGTGTATAATGATATGACATCAGAAAAGGTTATCACTATGGATTGGGTTGATGGGATCAAGTTAGCCAATGCTCAAATAGAGGACGTGGAAAAATTAATCCCTGTAGGTGTGGAATTATTTTTGACCCAACTACTTGATATCGGATTCTTTCACTCAGATCCCCATCCAGGAAACTTGTATGTTATTCACAAGAAAGCAAAATCATCATATTATGATGGATCATCGAGTAATCCTAATGCAGATCCTAAGCCTATTTTATGCTTACTGGATTTTGGTCTATGCGCACAAATTGATTCAAAATCACGATTAGCAATGACAACTGCAATTGTACATTTACTAAATGGAGACTATGATACCTTAATTAACAAAGATGCAAAACAATTAGGATTTCTTCCGCATGATTTAGATATATCAAATACTGATATTCAACCAATATTGACAAAGATATTGAAAGAGGGTTTATTAGAGTCGAAATCGAATCTAGTTGAAAGGAAGAGAAATCTAATGTCTATTTCAAATGAGTTGAATCAAGTTTTCTTTGAATATCCATTTAGTGTACCGCCATTTTTTGCATTAATAACACGAGGATTGGGTTTGTTGGAAGGGATTGCTTTAAGCGGTGATCCAAATTTTGATATTTTTCAGGCTTCATATCCATATGCTAGTAAAAGAGCAGCAGAAATCTATGGTAAACATAGTTGGAGCTGGTTAAAAAATACTTTGAGGGACTTTGAATTGTTTATAAAAGGAGGAAACCGTAGTAGAAGAAACAAAACCAATGATGAAAATGATGTATTGATGTTACAATCAATAGAAAAGTAACTTTTTAACATCCAGCTTATATTTTACAAAGTACGACAGAGGAAAAACTTTCCTACAGCCAAAGCAATAGGCGTTGCAGTCGCATACCCAAGAATACCTACGAGCAAGGCAGGTAACGTGAGACGAGTCCATTCTTTGGCAGTAGCCATAGCTGCAGCAGTAGTTGGTCCACCAACATTTGCATTACTAGCAAGATATAATTCTTTAGACTGGAGTTTGAAAATAAATTTTCCAATACTCATCAAGAATCCAAAGTGTATAGCTATTTGTAATGCAGAAAATAAGAACAGAGTTGGAGCAGACTTCAATACAAGTCCGATACTACCAGCAGCACCAGAAGCCGCAAAAAACATTTGCATGAAAATTATACCAATGGCAGTACCCGTGGATCGGATACTCTGGAAAAAACGAGGGAATAATGTAGCTCCAAAAACCGTGACTATTGATATCAATGGTAAGGCCTGTATTGTAGAAGAGAAAGAAAGAAACATGTCAATCCGAATGAAATCCTTCAGTTCATATAAAAACTTGCATTTGTAAAAAATGTGGAACTCACAGATGTGCCAGGTGGCATTATTGCAGTAGTTATCATCTTTCCAAGTGTAACAAGACATGATGCAACTGCAATTGAAACAGACAATGATTGCATAGTAATAACATCATCATTATCATCTTGTACCTTGATTAATTCAACATCCTTCGTCATATCCACAGGTTTATTTTCTCTTCTATTTTCCTCTTCTCCGGGTATGGCCAAGTAAAATAAAAAAGCAAAATACAATGCAACGACAACATTATCAGCCGCGATAGCAGCACTTACAATACTTCCCTCATTCACACTCAATGTTTCGCAAACAGAAACAAAATTGATTGCACCACCAATATGTCTAGCTGCTAATGCAGATGTTATCTTCCATGCATTTTCACCCAATTTTGTTAATGGTAATATTTTGAATGTAATAATGGTACTAATGACTGTAGAAAATGATCCAATTATAAATGCTAATAGTAAGGTTCCAGTATCAGAGACGACTCTTCTTAGATTCGAATCGTATAGAAGGAGTGGGATGGCAAGTGGAATAAGGTAACGATTTGTGAAATCATCTGAAGTCAGGAAATATAATATGAGAAAAGAATTGATTCATGTGAATAATCCTTTATTTACAAAACAATAAAGCAATCTCATAATATATTTAATCTTACATATTGGTGATGTAAAGGGTATAAAACGCAAGTTGGCAACAATCAAAGCCAGTGCCATGGTTGCAAGTGGAGCCTTCTCATGAAAAAAATCAATGAAATAAATTCGATCCAGACAAGATTGTAAGATGTGAACCCAATCGAAATAAAAAGACCAAAATTTATATGAAACTTACTGATAAGGCTTTGCCGAGTGTTGTTTTCTTTTCCAATACAATACCAAATGTTGACAATACAAAAATTGACGAAAGGACATAAAATGGATTCGATTTTGGTATTAATGACATCATCGTAGATATGGGACTTGCAATACTAGTAGGTGCAAATGCTACTAAAGCTGCATTTGTGGATAGCTTTAAACTATGTCTTTTAATCAGAGAACTTTGAATTGATATCTTGTTCAACGTTAAAAGTGATGATTTGTGAGCTTCTTGGTTATTGTGTATAATATTATTAAGATTGCTGAAAACCTGTGTTGATGGTAAAGTAAATGCTGAAGCTACTAGCTTTTGAGAAAAATTCAAAACCATAGAAATAGTTATTAGAATAATAGTGTTGGTAATGAGTCTATTCATATTCGTTGTTGTATCTATCTATTAGTCTTATGACATATGAATGTTATTTTTTATGGATGGATGATATATACGTGTATTTTGATTTTTTGATGGATGATGTCTTTTGTCTGTTTTTTGTCTTTTTCCTTTCCCGGTACCTTTCCGGATACAATTTCCGCTCACTGTCCCTTCCATCCGAAGAAGTAAGGAGAGACGGCGAGGAAAGAAAAGAAGTAGTAATAACATTCACAACAACAAAAAAGAGAAACGACGACGACAGCTACTCATTTGATCTATCAACATTACCCTTCACTCCTATAAGAGCAATATAATCGTTATGTTTGGAAGAGTATCATCGTCGTTTAAAAATAGTGGAAGAACGCTCTTCCATCAAATAAAAGGAAGGGCCAATCAACAACGTCGGAATATGGGTGGCGGAGGGTACGTACATATTTCATGTCATGACATGTCATGGGATGAAGAGTTCTCTTCATGGAAAGATTTGTCTTATTTTATATTATCAATTCGCTTCTAATACATTTGTAATAATATCACTATCATTAATACAGTCACTGGATGGAAGTAGGAGAAACACACCGACAGTTAGGCGAAGTATTTGGTTTCTTCACATGGTTATGGATTTTCCATCGTGCAAGACAAGATGGTCCTGTCGTATTAGGTTGGCGTCACCCTTGGGAACATGCGGATGATCCATGGGCTTCAGTTACGGGAGAAAATGAACATGTAGATGGTATTGAGGACTTGGAAAAAGAATGGGATACATTTCAAGATAAAGCTAGTGTCCCTGGAGATGGAGACGATGATGATGATGATGATGATGACGACGATGATGATGATGATGATGATGATGATGAGTAAATAATATAAAAATTAATTGACCATATTATCATTGATGCTTGGTTCAATCTCATATCAAGTTTGATAAGGAAATAAATCATGAATAATTATTACTGTTTCTTAGAGAAACACAAACAATACATAAAAATGCGATTTCATTTTTTACCATCGTATTTTCAATTTGATTTAAGACCTGAAGTTGATAAAAGAATGCTCAAACTTCTTACTAAGTATGTTACTACTTTGTGATGATTGTAGTTCTAGACTGATTACAATAATAATTATTTACCATGTTTCATGTTTCATGATTTATCACTACTAACGAGTGGGTTTACGAGTTACGAGCACTCACTGGATAGAATAATGTATGCGACGTAATACGTAATACGAGTAATTGAGGTCTGTCTGTACGTCTGTACGACGACGTTTCACGTTTCTGGTTTCTGATGTCTTTGTTTTTTTTTTTTCGTGTCTTTTTCCTTTTTTATTGATGTGTGTGTGTAATCTTCTATCTTTCTATTTTCCAATAGACTCCTTCTTAAGATAATTCTATCACCAGCAACAAACCATGATGTTCAAAT
>Ga0213859_10000493_pt1 | contig 17950 bp, 13 predicted proteins | sample PICome_2_FD_160133 | JGI IMG/M metagenome (GOLD analysis project Ga0213859, IMG submission 160133) | Coastal seawater microbial communities near Pivers Island, North Carolina, United States - PICO304 | ecosystem: Environmental > Aquatic > Marine > Coastal | place: USA: North Carolina... | reverse complement strand
CTACAACAACCAAATCAATAAGAAAAAACATATTTCCGAAGTCATTGCCGAATTAAGAAAAATGGTAAGACACGCAGGTGATATGGGTGTATTGGGTCCGATTATAAAAGACTTAATAGACACTTCTGTTCGTAACGATGACCAATTGGTTAAGTTAGCAACTATCGCACAAAGAATTATAGCATCAAATCAAAAATCAGAGGGAGAAACTGGATTCCTTACTGATGCAGAAAGAGAACAATTACTTTCAGAGATTGAACAAGTTCAGGATGATATAGAAAGAATGGATGATATGCAGAATGAAATTGAAGAAGTAAAACAAAAATTAGAAAAGTAATATAACTATGGGATTGGAATCGGGTAGAGTTAGTGTTACTAATAGATTATCAAATAATATAGTTAGTAAACCAAAAGCAAATCAAGGGGTGGTTTATCGTGTTATATTAGAAGAAACCGATGAAGTACTTAGGTCTAAACACATACAAGGAACTTACGCGATAGGAGCAATACAGTTTAGACTACTAAGTGATAAAATAACACCCGATGAACTACTTCCACTTGCGTTTCCTGTAAATAAAAATATTAACACAATTCCTACGAGGAATGAGATGGTTTTTATTTATGAGAATGATGGTGATTATTATTATACAAGACTTTCTGATGAAGCAACCCCACTTGTAAATGCTCAACCAAATTTAATTAGTACAAAATTCCCATCGGATAATAAAACAACATCGGGAAATGCAAAGACTTATAGTAATGTTCAAAAAACAGGAATACCAAGGTCATCTGGAACAAATTCTCAAAGTTCATATGATGGTTATGGTGACTATTTTGAAATTTTACCAAAAGGTAGTATAATACATAAATTAAAATTATACGAGGGTGATACTTTATTAGAAAGTAGATTTGGCCAATCAATTAGATTTAGTGGATATAATAATTCTGAAAATAAATTTTCACCAACAATCATAATAAGAAATGGAGAAAATTCAGAATCATTAAAAAAGACAGTATCAAGTTCAACCGAAGAGGATATTAATACAGATGGAAGTATTATTGTAATGGGTAGTGGCGAAAAAAAATTAAATTATACATTACCAACCACCAACAAATATGAATCATTCTATGATTACCCATCCGAATTAAAAGGAAATCAAATATTATTAAATTCAGATAGAATTATTCTTTCAGCAAAAACAGAAGATATGATAATTGTTGGTAAGAAAAATATAGGTATGATAACTGATGGGAAACTTTCATTAGATGCAACGCAGGGAATTAATATTACAACTGATAATCACATATTTATTGATACAAAAAACACAACACTTAATATTGATACTGGTAACGGTAAGTTAAATTTAGGAACAGGCGATGGATTAGATTACGCCTTAAAAGGAAATGTTCTTTTAGATATACTAAGAGAATTTATGGAAATTGTAGGTCAACAAATATTTCAAACTCCTTCCGGAGCAACCGCGGTTGGTCCAACTAACAGTCCAAGGTTAAATAAATTAATTACAGAATTAAATAACGCACTAAGTAAAACGATACAACTAAAATAATGGCAAGTATAAAGGACATAAAAAATTTAGGTGGTGGAATAAAAGACACACTTGGTTCTGCTAAAAATGTGGTTGGTGATGTTTCTGATGTGACTGGAAAGGTTGGAGATGTAGTAGGTTCAGTACCAACAGAATTACCTGAAGTACCTAAATTACCTAAAATAGAAAAACCTAAGTTACCTAAGTTACCCAAAATACCTTTACCAAGTTTTCCTAAAAGAAAAAAACAAGAAGTGGAACAACCACCTGAAAATCCTAAAAAGAAAAAGGGGTTACCAAAACCACCTACTCTACCAAACTTACCACCAATACCTGAAGTACCATCGGTTCCTGATATTCCAGATTTACCGGAGTTACCTCAAGTACCTAATGTGGATTTACCAAACATTCCTAATCCAACCAATTTAATTTAATTAAAAATGTCTTGGTCTTTATTCAAAACAAATATATTAAGAAAGACAAACCCAGTTAATAACCCAAATTTGGATATAAATCAAGTTGCAACTATTTGGGCAGAAGAATATGATGCGTGTGTAAAAAGAGGAAAGGATTTTATTAATTTAGAATCAATACAAACTGGTAATGTGGAAATAATGAAAAATCTTTTTAGAGCAGCACTATCAAAAGGATTAACAACTCCACCTGGTACACCATTCTCTTTAGTAAACGAATTTGGTAATGGTGTAAAAGCATATTGGGCAGGTGCACAAATGAGACCATTTCCAATACCACTTATACCAGCACCTGGTTCAATTCAAAACATTCAAGTTAATTCAAATATAGTAACAAATCCTGGTGTGTGGCCATTATATCCACCAATAAACCCCACGTCAAAACAAATTATAATGGTAAATATGTTTGTTCTCGCAGCAGTAGTTCATTTATTTTCAGTAAGTGGAATTATACAAACAACATCACTATACCCATCAGCACCAACACCAGTTCCTGCACCCGGTGTTATAGTTTGGACAGGATATCTTATACCACCAATTATAACAATACCAAATATTAACTTTCCATCTGCAGATGGTTTGGAACCACCGGTAGTTGAAATTCCTGATGTGAATATAGTTGGTGAACTTAATCGACAGACAAATACACCTACTGAATACGAGGTAAGTGATTTGTTAACAAATACACCCACCGAATCTGGGGTAAGTGATTTATTAGATGGAGATACCTCATTACTAAATGTAATAAATGTATCTCTACCAGATGATACTTCTGAAGCATTTAATGTAGACCAATATATTAAAGACTTTAGAAAACAATTAATCGCACAACAAGTACATTGTGATTAAAAACGAAAAAACCTAAAACAAATATTTATATAGAAAGGAAAACATTTTAACAATGGATACTGACAAATTAGTAAAAGCAATACAGATTATAGTAAAGGAAGAAATCAAAGTACTTCTTCCTAAATTGGTAAAGGAAGGTGTTAAGAAAGAAATGGCAAAGTTGTTGAAAGAAAATAAACAACTTAAAGAAGTTATTTCAAAACCAAAACAACCAACCTTTATGGATGAATCGGTTTCAGAAGAACCTATTCAAGTACAAAAGAAGTTTAGTAACAATCCCGCATTAAATGAAGTTTTACAACAAACTCAACCATTTAGTGCAGAACAAAGACAATCAACTGGTGAAGATTACAGAACTATGTCTTTCACTTCAAATGATACACATACATTAGGTGCATCAAATATAGCACAACAAATGGGTTACGGCGATATGTCACCAAAACAAGGGTTAGGTGTTCAAACTGGAAACGCTGGATTGGATAAAGCACTAAACAGAGATTACAGTGGTTTGATGAAAGCAATCAACAAAAAGAAAGGTCCTTTTAGACCAGGAATGTAATAAATTATGGCAATAGAGTTAGGTTCAAAGATAGTTAAAGATACCAAAGAATATAGTAATTATGCTATCGGTATATCACTACCAATTCAGATTGGAAAAACTGCTTTTGAGCAAACCTTTACAACATTTGAACAGGTTAAATCAAATATTAAAAATCTTCTACTTACTAAAAGAGGGGAACGAGTTATGCAACCTGAGTTTGGAAGTGGACTTCAAGAATTATTATTTGAACAAAATGTAGATGACTTAGAAGGTAGAATACAGACAACAATAGAAGATAGTATTTCTCAATGGTTACCATTTGTTAATATAGATGAAATAGATATTGAACAAACAAATGAACTACGAGATAATAATAGAGTAAATGTTTCGATAAAATTTAGAGTAGGAAACTCGGTAGACTTGAATGAAGTAACATTCACTGCACAAGGGTAATAATTATGGCAATTACAAAATCAACAAAAAACTTTAAGAATAGGGGTAAGGATATTAAATACCTTAATAAAGATTTTGCTCAATTTAGAGGAAATCTAATTGAGTTTGCTAAAACTTATTTCCCACAAACTTATTCTGACTTTAATGAGTCATCACCTGGTATGATGTTTATTGAAATGGCATCTTATATTGGTGATTCACTTTCTTATTATATTGATGATACCTTAAAGGAATCATTGATGGTTCATGCAGAAGATATTGAAAATGTAATCTCACTTTCACAATATTTGGGATACAAACCAAAAGTAACATCCCCATCAGTAACAACCCTTTCAGTTTATCAATTGGTTCCTTCAATTGGAACTGGTGTTAATAACACTTTTGATGAAACTTATTTACTAAAAATAAAAGAGGGAATGCAAGTTAGGGATGATGATGAAAACAATTTTATAACCCAAGATGTTGTTGATTTTTCAGACCCAAGTGATAGAGAAATAACTATCTATTCAACTGACAATTCAACCGGTGAAGTTACATTTTATTTGGTTAAGAAAAAGGTAGAAGCAATATCCGCTGAAATTAAAACAGCAGAATTTTCATTTGGAGCATATTCTCCATTTAGAACTATTGAAATACAAGATACAAATGTAATAGATATTTATGATGTAAGAGACTCAAATGGAAACAAGTGGTACGAAGTTCCTTATCTTGGACAAGAAATGGTATTTACTGACTACCCAAATACTGAAAATAATGACCCAGACTTATATCAGTTCAAATCAACTGTACCTTATGTGTTAACTACATTAAAAACACCAAAGAGATTTGTTAAAAAAGTAAATGGTGATAGTACAACAACTATACAATTTGGTTCAGGTGACCCATCGGCAAGTGATGAAACACTAATACCAACTCTAAAGAATGTTGGTTTGGGGTTACCTAATTCTATTTCTAAGTTGGAAGAATCGTTTGACGCAACTAACTTCTTAAAAACAAAAACATATGGAACATCTCCATCTAACACAACAATTACTGTAAAGTATTTAGTTGGTGGTGGTGTGGAGTCTAATGTTAAAAAGGGAGTACTAACAAATATTTCAGGAATCGAATTTGAAGAAGATACACAATTATTCACACCAACTCAGTTGTCTATTTATAATAGTGCAAAAACATCGATAGCAGTTGATAACGAAATTCCTGCAAGTGGTGGTAGAGATGGAGAAACTATTGAAGAAATTAGACAAAACGCATTAGCAAACTTTGGTTCACAAAATAGAGCAGTTACTGCTAAAGATTATCAAGTTAGAACATTATCAATGCCTGTGAAGTATGGTTCAATCGCAAAGGCATTCGCAACATCGGATGGTAGTTTAGATAACAATTCACCATCATCAATTCTTGCTTCACCAAAAGCATTAAATGAGTTTACTGATTTGGTACAATCATTTGTAGACAAACCAGATGATGAAGAACCAAATAGAGAAACTATACAAGAAGAAATTAGACAATTCTTAGTTGGTAAGACTTCTAACAATAATGAAAAGAATAATCCATTCGCAGTAAATCTTTATTTACTTGGATATGATAATTCAAAAAGATTAACAACTCTTAATAGAGCAGTAAAAGAAAATCTAAAAACATATCTAAACGAATATAAGATACTAACAGATGGGATTAATATTTTAGATGGTTTTATTATCAATGTTGGACTTGAATTCGAAATTATAACTTATAAAGATTATAATAAGAGTGAAGTCTTATCTGATTGTATTTCGGAACTAAAAGGTTATTTTCAAATCGATGATTGGACTTTTAATAATACTATTAATATTTCGGAATTAGAACTCGTAATTGCAAATGTAGAAGGAGTTAGTTCGGTTCCAAAATTAAAAGTTGTAAATAAGTGTGGTGGACAATACTCACCAAACTCATATAATATAGAAGCAGCAACTAAAGATAAGATTATTTATCCTTCATTAGACCCATCGGTTTTTGAAGTTAAATTTCCAGATGTGGATATTAAAGGGAGAGCAAGATAATGGCATACTATTTCCTTACAGCATCAAAAGATGCATCGGTATACTTACAACAACCTAATCAAAACTGTGGTTTAGATGAGGTATTAGAAGTTAGTAAGATTTATTATGGTAATGTAAAGGATGTATCAAGAGCACTCCTTAAATTCGATACAGTTCCCTTATCAGAAAGTATTGCTAATGGAGAAGTAACAATGTCTGAAGCAACTCTTATTCTAAAAGAAACTGAATCAGAAGAACTACCATTAGAGTTTACATTAGAAGCATATCCAATTTCACAGAGTTGGGAAATGGGTAATGGTACTCGATTTGATGATATAACTACAAGTGGTGTAACATGGAATAATAGAGAAGGTGATTCAACTCTAAGATGGTTACCGAATAATACATTTGAAGAAAACTCAACGGGTTCGTATGAAGGCAAGGGTGGAACTTTTTATTCAAATGTATACTCAACACAAAACTTTGAATACAAGACTAACGATGTCTATATGGATATAAAAGACATAATGGATGATTGGGTTGGTGGTGTTATTCCAAACGATGGTATTATATTAAAATTACCATTTGATAAAGAAGGTGATACAAATGACTATGGTATCATCAGAGTATTCAGTAAAGAAACAAATACAATACATCAACCAAAAATTAGAGTAGGTTGGGATGATTCAAACTTTTCAACAGGTTCTCTTTCAGTATTAACAAGTGAAGAATTAAAGGTTGGAATTAAAAATTTCAAAAAAGAATACAAGGTAAATACAACTCCAAGAATAAGAGTGGTGGGTCGAGAATTATATCCAATTAAAACATTTAGTTCAACAGCACAATATACCTTGAGTAACGCATTACCAGAAACAACATATTACCAAATATCAGATTATCATAGTGAAGATGTACTTGTTCCATTTAGTGATTACACTAAAATAAGTTGTGACTCTAATGGAAATTATTTTAATTTGAATCTTAGTAATTGGGAAGTAAATAGAGTATATAAAATTGAGTTTAAGGTTGTTGTTAGTGGTGTGTCTCACTATTTTGATGATGACTATACTTTTAAGATTGTAAGTTAGTATGAAAAACACCGGTCTAAAAAATGAAACCTTTGTAGGTGATATTTTGAAAAGTGGTTCTTTGGTTATTACCGAAAAGAACTCTGCTGGTGTACGTTTGTTTAGGGAATCTGATTCTCGTGATGGTGTTATTAGTGGAAAACTTACAAGACCAAACTATGATACTGCGGAATTAAAAAAATCTATTGATACAACTATATTCGAGTTAATACCAAATAGACCACCAGAAGGACCAGATACGGTACTTCGTTCGGTTTATAATGTAGTAACACAATCGGTAAATGATTTAACATTAGAAGTTCAACGACTAAATACTCAAGTCAATGATTTATCTGCTAAAGTATCTGAATTGGAAATTGTTAGTGAAAGTTTGAGAATTGAAGTTGATAATGAAAAGTTAAAAGCAAATATCGCAGATGAACAAGCAACAATTGCGAATAGACAAATATCAACAACTACAATCGATTTACAAAACGCAGTACAAAACTCAATCAATGAGGCAGTACAACGAGTATCTCTAACAGCAAGAGTTGAAGCATTACAAGAATCGTTCAGAGTACAAAAAGAGTTAACCGAAGAAAGAGAAAAACAAAACGCAGCACAAAATGCATTAGAAGGATTAAATGGATTCTTCCAACAAACTGAAAATAGTGGATGGAAAATATCGGCAAATGATATTAAAGATGAGGGCAGAAAAGGTATTTACTTTAATGTTGAAAATTCTCGAGACTTTGAGTGGAAAAATGGTGAAAAGGGTGTTGCATTCTTTAACTTCTCAACGGAGGAGCAAACTTTTACAATATCGGAAGGTATTCCTTGGATTCAATTTCCAACATCTTTCAAAGTACCAGCAAGAACCGAACAAAGTGCAGGTGTAACAACGGTAACCTATAAAGTAAGTGAAGTTGGTAAAACATCTAAGAGAAAGAAAGTATTGGAAGGTACTGTTGTAATCAATACATCATCGGGTGATAAATTACAATTAAAAGCATATTATAGAAAAGAAGTTAAGAGAAAAGACAAGTGGGGAAGTAAAGGTACTGCTCAAGCATTTGTTGGTGAAGATAAAACAGGTGGATAATGGCAATTAAAACATTTAAGGAAATAATAGATAATCGAGGATATCGAATTAACTCAAAGGATAGGGAAATTTTTGAGAAAGGAACTCTACAATCATTTTTTGGGTTTTCTGATTCTGATATGATTGAATTTGTATTATATGATATAAATGACAACCAGTTACCACAGGGTTCGGAAGGTAAGTCAGTAAGATACATAAAACTATCTTCAGAAAATATCAGAGATTATATATTGATTCCTGAAGGAACATTGTTTCAAGCATTAGAATTTCCAAAAGAATATTTTATCGATGTTGAACGATTGATTAAAGAAGCAGGATATAATAATGGTATTTTCAAAACACAAATAACTTTATTAAATAAGAGAGTTGGTTACGATAACGAAAGTGAAAAACTTTGGATTAAAGAAATATCTCCATCAAGACTTGAAGTAAAGTTATTACCAATACAAAATGATACTTCTAAAAAAACAGATTTATTACAGAGATTTAAGATATTTGTAAATGGTAGTGGGTTTAGAGATGATGTATTACCATATATCAGTACATTTATAGAAACAATAAACCCATCTGAAATAGATTCGTTTATTAAAAAAACTTATGGAGAGAAATGGTATAACAAAATGATTAGTGAATTTGGGGTATCTGGATTCGATAGATTGATGACTACCATATACAATAAGTTTGCGGAAGCAATGAAGAACGAATTTTCAAATAGAGTTTCATCTATTAATGATGTAAATTTTGGAAAACCAAAAAAGGTAACACCTTCAATTTCCTATAACAAAAAAGATGTATTTAAGATTGCACAAAAAATATTAGTAGAATGTATTGAAAGATATTTACCTAAAAGAGCAATACAAACTCAAACACAAGTAGATGAAGTGTTTGATGAAAGTTTTGACAAGGTTGGAACGGTTATTCAAAGTATAACAATAGATGTTACAATCAATCCTAAAAAGACTGAAATAAATGTAACTAAGAAAAAGCAAGTATCTCCCGAAGAACTTTCTTTAGATGAGGAAATTAAAAAAGAAGTTCCAAAAGAATTACCAATTCCTGAATTCAAAAAACCAAATCCACTTAAAAGAAAAAAAAGAGGTGGGTTGTTTAGTAAATTCAAGTCAAAGAGTATATCAAGACAGAGTTTTTCGGATAGAAGTTTAAGAAATAGAATATTATAATGCCTGCACCAATAAAAGACATACAGTTTGACCAAATAGGAACACCTCAACAAGGTGATACCTTTGTTAATGATGGTTCATCGGGAGGTGGTGGAGGTGGAATACCTACTGGTGGTACTGGTGGTGGTGTAAGTACACCAACCCCCGTATCAAGCAATTTATTCATCTTTAACATCAGTTCAAACGAAACTTCATTTACAACTACGGTGAATGGTGAACCCGTTGGTGATAACAAACGAATTAGAATAACAAAAGAATCACTAACTAAAGAAAACAAAAAAATTGAAATAAAAAAGAATGGATTCTTTACAGGTGAGTATTATATTTTAGAATTAGTTAATGATGGTATTCCTTTAATAAAAAATACACTTATTGGTAATAAGTTACTTGGTATTGACACTAAAGATGTTGTACTAACAAAGTACAATAATGATGAAGTTGTAGGATTACCACAATCTATAAGAAGTAAAGTATCATCGGACTTGAGTTTCAAATTAGTGAAAACTGGAGGTGGAGATGTATACGAAGAACCTAATAGTTATCAGGTTAAGATAAATGTATCTGGTAAAGGTTCACCTGTAAGTGTTCTTAAAAATGGAAATAAATCCGCAGAGTTTTTTCCTGAAATAGGAAATAATACTTATGAGGATGTTGAAGGTACATCTTATAAAATTCGTTCATCGGATTTATCTTTATATAAGATTACAAGTATTGTACTAACTGCTAAAGATAATCAACCAAAAGAAATAATAGCAGATTCGGGTGAAAGTTTAGATATAGATTTAACTCTAAATAAAGAGTACACTGTCGATATTGTTACTGATGAAGTATTTCAAGGTGGTGGGGGATTAGACCCTCAAATATCTTTAGTAAAAACCGACCCGAGAAAATACAACATAAACAAAAAGACTGGTGTACCGATTATGATTAGAAAGAACGAAGATGTTCAAGTAATCACAATTGTAGTTGGTGAAGATGTGTTGGAGTTTGATAATTTAGATGATGCTGATGTGGTTGGTATAACAATACCACATGATGTGTTTAAGCAAATAGGTAAGTATAATATAAAACTATATCCATTTTCGTTTGATGATTATGAAAATCAAATAAGACCAGATGATGAACCCGAAGTTGTCAAACCAAAATCGGTTATACCTAAAGTTGAAATAAAAGAAGAAATTAAAATACCTAAAATTGAAATAAAGGATAAGTATAATCCGTACAAACTACCTGTTATATCTTTATCAGATAGAATAGGACCAGTTGGTATTATACCGGGCGAAAGTAGAGGAATACTAAATATATCTGAAAATCAATTTGATAATTTAAGTACGAATGATAGAATCAATCTTGGAAGTTCAAGAAGTCTTGGTGGTTCATTAGTTTTGGATGGTAGAATAAACGATAGACAAATAAACGAAAGATAATGGCAGAAGGATTATACAACATATCGGGTTTATTACCATTTGATAGTATGAGTCAAACGAGTAGTACTATAAGTGGACCAAATCTTACTCTAAATGATTTTGGTTCACCAACTGGTATTACAATAAAAAAACCTGTCAATCCTATAAACTTTCCAACAAAACCAAAAAATTTATTAGGATTAAAATCAAACAAACCAATAATATCTTTATCTGAAAGACCTCAACCAAAAACTTTAATTGAAAAGTTAGATGAGGGTATTTCTGATGTTGAAACAATAGATGTTGAGTCAAGAGCAATAAGTTTAGTAATTAATGTTGTTGATGAGGTAAGTGTTCCAATACCAGATGTTATTGAAATAACTTATCCTAAAGTAGTTAGAGGTGCAGACTTTGTGGGATATGATACTGATTTTTCAATTAAATGGAATTCAGTAAATGCCACATATGTAAAATTATTTATTGGTAATTCAACAGACTTTGTACGATTGTCTCCAAAAGGAACTCAATCATTTAATGTAAAAGAATTATTAGAAAAATATGGTTTAGAAACTTATGATGAGGGTGATAAGATAAAAATCCCACTAAGACTTAAACCTGTAAATGAAGAATATAGAGAAGCAGTAGAAGGACCGGTTGAGGAAATCCCAATTATATTTGATAAAGGTGATATTGATATTCCTCGTTCTGTTGCCCTAAATAGAATAGCAGAAGGATTCATTAGTCAGTTTGAAAGATGTGCATTTGATGACACAAACTTCTTAACTCACTTATTACATTTGGGTGATGGTGATAATAAAATTATTACAACTTGGAGAGGATTAAAAGAATCAACAGATTCGGGAGCAGACGCATCTTCTTTAATTCTTAAACTATACGAACCACTACCTATATCGGTTGGTACAAATGATAAAGTTTTTATATCAAAACTTCAAACAGACCCACTAATTGAAACAATTACTTTAGTTGGTGATGGTCAACATTATTGTTCACCATTACAAGGTCCTAACTTCACATTAGAACCAGATAATGGAATAGGATTCCAAGTATATGATGATTTATTAGGAAGTGGTTCGGCAACAACAACTTCATTATTACAAGAATATATCACAAGAAGTGATATTGATACGAGAAAACTTAATATAGAATATGCATCGGGTTCAACAACCGTACCTGTATATAACTTTGAAGAGTTTTCACACTTTGGTTCAGTAGAAGAAAGAATTAAAAACTTTTGGTATAAGGTTCAACTATTAGAAGGATATCAATCAAAATATAATTCCCTATCATCTACTACCGAAGTTGAGTTAGGATATATTCTTGCTGAGGGAGGTTCTTATGATGGATTTGTTATTGTAACAGAAGCATCAGAATCTATTAGTCAAGAAGCAGTATATCAAACTTCAGCAGGTACAATAGAAGCAGTAAAACAATTAGACAAGATAAATGAAGTAATTGGTTCATTTGATGGATTTGAGCATTGGTTATACACCGATACTGAATATAGTTCTTCTTTATCATATCCTAAGAGTGGAAACACTATTGTATCATCTACCGATTCTGAGGCAATAGCATGGTACAATTCTGCTATAAACAAATCCTCTCAATTTGATAAGAACAATGTACATTATCTAAACAACAACCTTCCCGAGTTTATAAAAGAAGATTATCAGAATCAAGACTTTATGTTGTTTATGGATATGATAGGACATCACTTTGATATTCTATGGGTACATATAAATGCATTAACAAAGGTTAAGAAATTAAATCAACACGCAACTCGTGGATTCGCAAATGACCTTGTTTATAATCTATTGGAATCATTGGGTTGGGATGGAAGAAAAGCATTCGATTCTCAATTCCTTTGGGAATATGCCTTTGGACAATATAAAGATGGTACTACAAAACATCAACAATCACTTAAATCGGCAAATGAAGAAGTTTGGAGAAGAATCCTTAACAACTTACCTTACTTACTAAAACATAAGGGTACATCTCGTTCTCTAAAAGCAGTAATGGCATCATATGGTATTCCACAATCACTCCTTACAATTATGGAGTTCGGTGGACCAACTGACCCAACTGATGGTGGTACTCAACCATTTACATTTGATGATAGAACAGCAGCAATAAACTTTACAAACCAGGGTGAATATATTTATGCGGATTGGCAGACTACCGATGGTACAAAACCAAATTCGGTAGAACTAACTGTTAATTTACAAAATCCTGGTGATTATAATTTAGTAAAGGTTGGTGGGTTTACACTAAATAGTGAAAATGGTCAAGATGAAAATTGGAGATTATCGGTAGAACAAACCGAAGGTTCGTTTGGTAAAGTTCATCTTTATGTTAGTGGTAGTGAAGTTAACGAATTATATTCTGCATCAACACCTCAATTCAAAATATTCAATGATGAATATACTCAGATTGTTGTAAATAGAACAGAATCTAATTCAACATCTTCTTTCCAAGTAATTGCTAAAGAAGCATTTGATGGTAGAATTAGAACTGATGTATCTTCAACTGAATTAGAAATAAGTGGAGAATCAAAGTGGGATAGTGGTAGTTTACTTTACTTAGGTTATGGAGTAACTGCATCAATGGATGAGTTTAGATTATGGAAAACCCCACTTGAAGATGGTGTAATTGAAATACATACATTACAACCAGATTCAATCGCAGGAAATAACCATACTGCATCATCTGAAGACCTTTGGGTAAGATTTGATTTTGAATATCCAAAAGATAGAACAAATGATAATAACTTATTAAATGTTGCTATTAGTCAAGAATACGCACTAACTTATGGTACTGCAGTAGGATTCCCATCTTCATCGGCATACCCATATCAGTACACTCCATACGAAAGAAGAATAACTGCTAAGGTTCCTTCTTTAGGATTTAATCAAGCAGATAAGATTAGATTTGAAACTCAAACATTAGTAACTGATTTATCTCATAAAGTTAGAGCAACTAAAAAATCATTAGATAACGCACCTGTTGATTCATCAAGATTAGGATTATTCTTCTCACCAATTAAAGAGTTGAATATGGATATTATCAAATCGTTTGGTAACTTTAATATTGATAATTACATTGGTGACCCATCGGATGAATATAAAGATGAATATAGAGAACTATCTAATTTAAGAGAATACTATTTTGAAAGATTAAATAGAGATATCTACGAATACATTAGATTGGTAAGATACATTGATAAATCTCTATTCGATGTATTGGAAGATTTAGTTCCTGTTAGAGCAAAAGTTTCTAAAGGTTTATTGATTGAACCTCACTACTTAGAAAGAAGTAAAACTAAGTGGAGTAAACCAACTTCTGAAAAAGGGGATTATGAAACCAATGTTGATATTGATGAGAATGTAAATCTAACAAGTGAAAACACACAGTATGAAGTAACATTAGATACGGAAGAAGAAGTTACTTTAACACATCAGTATGATAACTACGATGCTACTATTGACGCAGAAGAAGATGTAGTATTGGTATCTACAAACCCACAATATGAATCAGAAATAGATGTAGATGAAAATACAGAATTACTTGGTACATATCCAACATACAATGTATCAATTGATGCTGGTGTAGATGAACCTCGATTAGGAGCAACCATACAAGGATTTGAATTTGAGCAAATCGGTATGGAAAAGGATTCATTAGAAAACGCAGGATTTGGGTTATTCACATCATTACCAGCAACTGGTTCTGTTACTAAGTTAGATATATTCGGAAACTTATTCACAACTCGAGAACAAATATATTTGGTAAAAGAACAATATATTGAAAAGGTTGAGGTACAAACTCAAGGTTGGCCTGCAACAACAAATAATGAACAAGTAAAATATGAATTACAAGATGTTACAAAATATAGATACAAAGTAACAAGAATACCCGTTGGTAACACACCACCATCGGTGGGTAATGATATTGTAGAAGTTACACCATTAGAGGGTTACTTCCCAACACATTACCGATATAAAAATAATTTATCACAAGGATTGAAAAATTCATTCTTTAATGGTTCACAACAAACGGCAACAACAACCCCAGATGGGTTATCACCCGTTGAAACATTCACTACGAATCCAAACATTTTAAGAGTTGCGGATACTGGTAGAGGAAGTGGAGAGCCAATTCTTGAGGTAGATTAATTAAATTTCAAAATAGTTATATTTATTAGTACATAATATAAAAAAGGGCAAATTAAAAAAAATTATGGGATATTTAGACAACACATCAATTACAGTCGATGCCATCCTAACTAAAAAAGGTAGACAGAAGTTGGCATCGGGTCAGTCCCTTAACATTTCCAAATTCGCATTAGGAGATGATGAGATTGACTACACATTGTACGAACCAGCACACCCAAAGGGAAGTGCATATTATGATTCGGCAATTAAGGCGATTCCAATTCTGGAAGCAAGTCCTGATGAAACACAAGTATTAAGATACAAGTTAGTTACATTACCAAAAGGTACAACACAAATTCCAGTAGTAGCATTGGGTATTTCTTCAATCGGAGTTAACCAAGATGAAGGTCAAGTAGCACTTTCACCAACAACTTCACCACAAGGAAATACTGGTGCAGGATATACGGTTGTATTGGCAGACCAAAGAGCAGGAACATTAGCAGTAACTCAAGGAGCAACATCAACTGGTACAGTACCAGTTTTCTTAGGAGAAGAAATCACAACTACTGCACAAGTTGTTAGTGGTTTAGGATTTACATTTACTCCTAATCCTTCGTTAACTACGAATATTTCTACTACGATAACTGTGTATGGTAACGAAACGGGTGGTTCACAAACTATTCCTGTAACAGTAACTTATAGAAGTAACGTATAAAGGAGATAAGATATGGCAATTATAAACGACCCAAATATAACCGCACAACTACAAAGTTTAGCACAAGGCGGAACAATCGACAGTAATGATGTAGTAGCCCTTTTGAACGCAGCATTACCTGCAGGACAACAATTACAAGCAGGAGCAGGAGTAACTACCGGAATCTATAAAAGATTCGGTGAGTTTGATAAAGTAAATGCAAAAGTAGAAGTAGTAACAACTGGTCTTTGGACTGGTGACGCTGGTTCTTTAACTTCATTTTACACTTCATCAACTCAGGTAGGTAATAGTGGAAATTACTACTATAATGTATACTCAACTAATCCATTAACTGATTCATCAGCAGAAGCACAATTCGCAGTTGCTTATGGTCATGTAAATGGTAGTGGTTCTATATCATTATCAAATTCAGATGATGCGTTACTAGCAAGTAAAGCAACTTACGCACAATATAAATCAATTTTATTAGACCCAACTGATACTAAGTTCTCTTTTGAGAATGGAAGTGGAGTAGCAAATGATTCTAATGGTATCTATGCTATCAACTTAAATAGAGCAAGATATAGAGAAAAAATGGATGCAGGAAACTGGACATTAAAAGTATCTGGTTCTAATGGAGTATTTACTTTCATTGATGATAGTGGTAAAAAATTCGGAGATACATTAGGAAAAGCAGGTAGAGTATTCAAAGTTGTTTCTGGTTCATTAAACTTAGGAACTGAAAACGAAGCAACCATTAATACAACAACTGCTTCAAATAATGAAGGATATGGATTATTCTATCCTGATAGAGGTATTATCATCCTTAACCCAACAGCAATCGGTGATACTATCGGAGATGTTAAACCATGGGGTGGAGCATCACAATCAGTTAGTGGTTCATTATCTGTATCAGCAGAACAACAAAATCATAAGTTACTCGTTCAAGCAATTGAAAATGGTGCTGACTTTGAAGCAAGAAGAACTGAAAATGTATCAACGCAACATTTCTTTGTAAGAGCAACAAACAGAGAGTTTAACTATTCAAACAACCCAACATATGTAACTGGTTCTGGAACGTTTACTGAAACATCTTTCGAAACTGACCCTAAGACTTATATTACAACTGTTGGATTATACAATGACTCGAATGAATTGATTGCTGTTGCTAAAACATCACAACCAATTGAAAAGTCATTTGATAGAGAAGTTTTGATTAAAGTTAAACTTTCATTTTAACTTTAACTCTTAATCAATTATGGCAACAATAAAACTAAGAGATTATTTATTAGCTCTAAGTTCTAAAGGCACCGCTGCAGTAGATTCCGATAAATTAACAATATTGGATTCTGCTGACAGTAATGCTATAAAGACAATATTAAAATCTGACTTGGTAGATTTGGATTACCTTGTTAGTGAACTCCAAGATGATTTCTTAGACCAATTTGGTGAGGGAACCTTTAGTGGTTCTACTCAAGTAGACCACGATGCTACAACCAACTTTGTTGCCAATGAACACATAGACCACACATCAGTTTCAATTATAGCAGGAGATGGTTTAACTGGTGGTGGAGATATTTCTTCTGATAGAACAATCAACATTGTATCCGATAATAATGGTATTGTTGTAAACGCAGACCAAATAGAATTAGATACAGACTCATCTACATTTAGTGGTGGTGTTTTAACTAAAATGAATATAGAACAAGTTGTTTCTGGTTCATCTCAAATATCCGCAGACCAAACTGATGGTTGGGTGGGTGATGTTAAAACACAATTAAACTCAAACACAGTTGTTTCTGGTTCATCTCAAATTACTTTGACTGACACCGATAATACGGGATTTGATACTTCTTATGTTGGTGAAAATGCATCTTACTTATATTATACTGACGCAAGAGTATTAAGTAAAATAAATACTGAAGGTGTTCTTTCTGGTTCAACTTTCTCATCACCATCACAAGGTACTTTAAGAGCAACTATAAATGGTGTAGACTCTGATGTAGATTTAGGATTACAAAGTGGTGATAATGTAACCTTTACCGATGGTAACTTTACTGGTAATGTGGTAATTACTGGTAACTTAGATGTATTAGGTGATGCAGTAGAAATTCAAACTTCTGATTTAAGAATTGAAGATAAACTTATTACAGTTGCAAGTGGTTCAACAACTTCGGTAGCAGCAGATGGAGCAGGATTAGAAGTTGATGGAGCAGACAAATCCCTTAAATGGAATCACTCAACTCAACAATTTGTATTTGATGCAAAGGTAAGTTCATCGGTTGGATTCAAAGGAGAAGGTGGAGAACTTACTGGTATTGATACTGACCAAGTAACTGAAGCAGGAAATCTTTATTATACTGATACAAGAGTAAAAACAAAGTTAAATATTGAAGGAGTCCTTTCGGGTTCAGCACAAATCGCAACTGAAATTAGTGGAGCAGCGTTTA
>Ga0213859_10000492_pt1 | contig 17986 bp, 16 predicted proteins | sample PICome_2_FD_160133 | JGI IMG/M metagenome (GOLD analysis project Ga0213859, IMG submission 160133) | Coastal seawater microbial communities near Pivers Island, North Carolina, United States - PICO304 | ecosystem: Environmental > Aquatic > Marine > Coastal | place: USA: North Carolina... | reverse complement strand
CAAACCAATAGAAACCCCCCATTGAACCCGAACTAATTGCTGTGCAAATCCTGTTTTTTTCACGCGCCCCACTACACCGTACAAAATGACCAAAACAGCCCCAAATGACAACCAAAAACCGGGCGACATTGGCGCCAATGGGTCATACGCAAGCACCGCGAGCAAGGCCACCGAGATAATGTGAAAAGGCTTGTAATGCCGTTGCCATAATACTCCACACAACACCACTGACAGCATAATGAGGGCCCGCTGAGTCGGCAACGAAAAACCAGCCAAAGCGGCATAAAAAGTTGCAGAGATTATCGCCGCTGCTATCGCATAGCGGTTTGCAAATCGACTGATAAGCGGCGCTCTCAAGACAAACCAGCGAATGAGTCCGAACATTAACGCACTCACTAAACCAATATGCAAACCTGAAATCGCAATCAGATGCGAAGTTCCTGTCTTACGAAAAACACCCCATTCGTTAGCACTAATGTCACTGCGATCACCTAATACCAACGCCTTAATCACCCCTAAGTGTGCATACCCTTCAAGCGAATGATCTAAATAGCGTTGCAACGCCTCACGCCAAGCCCCTATATGCCTTACATCAGCTTCAGCTATTCTTATGTTGTGATCGGCTTGGCGAACATAACCTGTTGCACCTATTCCTTGATGAAACAACCATTTTTCGTAATCAAATCCATGCGGGTTAAACAGTCCATGTGGCCTTTTTAACTTAACTAATAATTGCCATTTTTCACCTGAGTGCACACTCTTATCTTGACCATACCATCTCAGTTGAATTTTTTTTGGGAAGGCAAGATCATGTTCAGGCACCACAACGTTATCAACGTTGAATAGAAATTTAATCGACCCCGAATCTCTAACTGGAAGATCGGTTACCTGACCAACAATAAGAATTTCCTGAGACTCTAGTGATGCTGGTAAATAATAGCTTTGAACAAAGAGCGAATAACCTGCAGACAGGATAAAACCGAATAGTATGAAACTAAACCAATCAGTCCATTTATAGACACATAAAGCCAAAGCACCACCGAACAGTAAAAACCATATCGATGGCAAGGTCGGTAACAGTTGCACAGATAGGACACCTGTGAAAAAAAACACCGTTATTTTTTGGAAATTATCCATTTAGCCGCATCCATGCTCTGCTACACTAAAACAAGTTTATTACATTAAATGAGTAACCCTGTAAAATTGCAAGAAGCTAAAATGCCTCAGTGTCTACGTCCATCAAACGACACTATTTCAATTAACCTGTGAATCCGGTGTTATGCCAAAAAGATTTATTAAAAAATACTACCCTGATCATAAAAAAATTAAGGAAATGAAATGCCTAAAAGTTTTTGGCCCGTTAATTCATAATCAAAACGTATGGCACTTGAACCGTCGATCATTCGCCGGCGCAATTTCAGTAGGCCTGTTTATTGCGTTTATTCCCTTACCAGCACAAATGCTAATTGCTGCTGCTGCTGCCATTGCATTACACGTTAACTTACCTGTAGCAGTTGCTACTGTTTGGGTCAGCAACCCCATTACCATGCCGCCTTTGTTCTATGCCGCCTACAGAGTCGGTGCTTCTTTGATGGATATTCCTGCCAGTGCAGAAGACATTGATTTTTCCTTCACCATGTTACTCGATACATTAGGCGCCATTTGGAAACCTTTCTTACTGGGTTGTTTTGTGCTGGGCTCTTCATTATCCGCCATTGGTTATGTCCTGGCTCGTGGCATATGGAGATGGTTTATCATAAGAAAGTGGCTAGCTCGTCAATAAACCATCATCCAGCATGAGCACCTTGTCCATTTTATTGGCCAATTCACTGTCGTGTGTTACAAGTAATAAACTGATGTTGAGGCGCTGGTTTAATTCCAACATTAATTCATAAATCTGCTCAGCCGTTTTTCTATCCAAATTACCTGTTGGCTCATCAGCAAGAACACATGCAGGTTGCACAACTAACGCACGAGCAATAGCAACTCGTTGCCTCTCGCCACCTGAAAGCTCGCCATAACGGTGCCCAACTCTTTTTTCCAAGCCCACTTGTTGCAACATTTGAAAGGCGAGCTGCTTTGCTGAGTCAACAGGTTCTCCACCAATCAGTAGCGGCATAGCAACATTTTCCAAAGCACTGAACTCGGCTAATAAATGATGAAATTGATAGACAAAACCTAATTGCTTATTTCTTAATGAAGCACGTTCTGCTTCTCGCAAGCCATTTATGTCCTTACCATTAATCCTGACAGTGCCCGAGCTTGGCTGATCCAAGCCACCTAACAAGTGCAGTAAGGTGCTTTTTCCAGAACCTGAGGTCCCCATAATGGCAATACATTCACCGCGATACAGCTGTAAATCAATGCCTTTCAGCACAGGCACAACAAGGTCTTTTTCACCAAAGGTTTTCGTTAACGCAGTACAACTTAAAAAAGGTTTATCACTCATAACGCAAAGCCTCCGCTGGATTAACGCGCGAGGCTTGCCAAGCAGGGTAAAGGGTCGAAACAAAGGAGAGTAAAAAAGAATAAGACGCTATCGTTGTTACATCTGACCAAATGAGTTTTGAGGGCAAATCACTGATGTAGTAAATATCAGCAGGTAAAAATTGAACTTGGAAAAATTGCTCTATGCTCTGCACAATCGTTTCCACGTTAATGGCCAAAGCTACACCTGCAATGACACCTATGGCGGTTCCGATTAACCCAATCAATGTGCCTTGAACCATAAAAACACTCATGATAGAACGCGGTGTAAACCCTAATGTTCTTAGGATAGCAATTTCTGATTGTTTATCAGTCACCACCATCACTAGGGTAGACACAATATTAAAAGCAGCCACAGCCACTATCAGCATTAAAATAATGAACATAACCCGCTTTTCCGTTTTAATCGCTCTAAAAAAGTTACTATGTTCCATAGTCCAGTTTGAGATACGGTAATTTGGTGTTAATACCTTTGCTATGGAATGCGTGACATAGGGCGCTTGAAATAAATCTTTTAACTTTAACCGGATACCCGTTACGCCGCCATTTAAACGCATTAATTTTGATCCATCTGTTAAATGAATCAACGCTAAATTACGATCATATTCATACATCCCCACCTCAAAAAAACCAGCGACAGTAAAACGGCGAAGTCTGGGTAATATGCCGGCCGGCGTTGGCGTGACCTGTGGCGTAATAACAGTGACTTTATCACCAACACCCACTTGTAAATAACGTGCCAATTCCGACCCCAAAACGATACTAAAATCATTCGGTTTTAACTGCTCTAAATTGCCACCAATCATTTTCTCTGCAATATCAGAAACCTCGCCTTCTTTGTCTGGCAAAACGCCTCTTAATAAGCTACCGCTCACCCGACCGTTCGCACTTAACATGACTTCTGCTCTAACAAAAGGCGCCCAACCAATTATCTCTCCATTGTTCATTAAGTCACCGCCCAGTTGTTGCCAGGTATCCAATGCATTTCGGTGTTCAGAAACAGTGACATGAGAGGCCATCCCCAAAATTTTTTCGCGAAGCTGAGCTTCAAACCCATTCATAACCGATAACACGGTAATAAGCGCCATAACCCCCAGGGCCACTCCCAGCATAGAGGTCATACTAATAAAGGAAATAAAACCCGAGCGCTGCTTAGCTCGCGTGTATCGTAAGCCTATAAAAATTTCGATTGGTTTAAACATAGCTGCGAATTAGATCATAAAATTGTATTTTAAGTGTGGTTACTCTATAGAGAATTCTCAATATTTTCTCTATAGATGCTATATTAGGACTAGAAATCACATAGGGGCATCAACATGACTTTAAAGAAAATCATTTTTACTGGCATTATTTTCATGACATCGATAGCAACCCATGCTGACGTGTTACTGCTGGACGTTATCAACAAAGAACCTGCAAACTCTATTGATGGCTTGCTGAGACCCAAAAATGGGCAAACAATGGACAAAGTCAGGTCGCAGTTCGGTGAACCGCTTAAAGTATATCCTGCGGTTGGCGAACCCCCTATTACACGTTGGAACTACGAAAAATACGCCGTATATTTTGAACATAATTTAGTTATTCACAGCGTCGTTAACAAACCCAAAAAAACGCCTTAGTGCGAAAAGTAGGCGTTTAGATTAAGCTCACACTGTGGGCAACATGCCGTTCATCGTTAAATCAATTGTAGATAACACCCGGCTAACAAAACACCGGATTAAGCTTGCCTGAGCCCACACTGCTCAGGCTTTTTTTTCATTCAAATGAAACACATTCAACGTTTTGTTTATGAGAAAATGACGCCTTATTTTCACCCCATTTGTTAGACACTTTCAGTTATGTTAGAACTCCCAAAAAAATCCACACAACCCCTTTCCTGGGGTACGTTTGATGGATGCGCTGATGCATTAACCATCGCCAACGCTGGCTTGGAGTCTGAACAACTATTACTCATTATTTGTTCAGATACACAATCGGCCCTTAGGTTAGAACGTGAAATTCCCTTTTTCCTTACCAAAGAGCTACCTGTTATCTATTTTCCCGATTGGGAAGTTCTGCCATACGACAGCTTTTCCCCTCTGGGCGAAATCATTTCTGAACGTTTGGCAACGTTAAACCATTTACAACAGTTAAATAAAGGCATCCTGATTGTTACCATGGCCTGCCTACTTCAGCGTTTGGCGCCTCGGGAGCAATTGCTCAGTGAATGTTTTTCGCTCTCAACAAATGACACCTTTAATATTGAAAAAACCTGCTTAAATTTAGATAAATTAGGTTATCAGAACGTACATTCTGTTCAAGAATATGGCGAATATTCAGTTCGCGGCTCAATCTTAGATCTCTTCCCAATGGGCAGTAAAAAACCCTACCGTATTGACCTATTTGATAACGAAGTGGAATCTATTCGAACCTTTGACACAGAAACCCAACGTTCCATCGAAAAAGTTGACTCTATTCGATTGTTTCCTGCTCGTGAATTCCCGATAAATGACAACAGCATTCAGTTATTTCGCCAACAATTTAGAGAACACTTCCCTGATATCTCTGATAAAAACACCCTGTATCAGCAGGTGTCTAAAGGCCATATTCCTAATGGTATAGAAAACTATCTCCCCTTATTTGTAGAGCATACAGAATCATTCTTTGACTACCTCTCAACAGCGACTTTACTGTTACACGGTGACATTAAAGCCGCTGGGGAAACATTTGCTTCGCAAGTCATTGAACGGTTTGAGCACAGACAATGCGATATTGATCGCCCCGCTTTACGTCCCGAACTCTTATTCCACGATTTAGAAAGCGTTCATAACCGCATAGCAGAGTACCCTCGCGTTTCATTACAAAGCGACCTTCATGCAAACGAAAAAAGCGCTTTAATTTATCCGGATGAAAAGATTGCTGCGCAGCCTTTATTAAGCCTCCTTAATCAAAGCAACCAAAAAACATTATTTATTGCCGAATCAGCAGGCCACAGAGAATCTATGCTCAGGCAATTACAAAAATTTAATATCCGCCCATCCGTTATTGATGACTGGTCCTGTTTCATTAAAAATGACCTGTCGCCCTGTATTGTTGTCGCGCCTATCGATGAAGGCCATCGTTCGTCACACATCAACATCATCACAGAAAATAATTTACTCGGTACCCGAGTTCAACAACGAAGGCGCAGACGTTCTTCTTCAAGCCAACGACTTGAAAATGTGTTCAACAGCTTGGCAGATCTCGAAATCGGCTCGGCTGTCGTGCACCAAGAGCATGGTGTGGGCCGATATCTCGGCTTAAAACACCTTGTCGTTGACTCAATTGAAACTGAGTTTTTAACCCTGGAATATGCTAACAGCGACAAACTCTACGTCCCCGTTTCATCACTTAATTTAATTGGGCGATATATGGGCACGCAAGGTGATACAGCACCGTTGCACCGCTTAGGGAGTGATCAATGGGAGAAAGCACGCAAAAAAGCCCTCAAGCGTGCACGCGACGTTGCCGCTGAACTGCTGGATATTCACGCCAGAAGAGCGGCTAAACCAGGACGTTCAATGGTCGTTGATTCGCCAGAATATGATCACTTTGCTCGGGCATTTCCTTTTGAAGAAACAGAAGATCAAGCTATCGCCATTGAACAAACCTTACACGATATGTCACTTGATAAACCCATGGACCGTGTCGTTTGCGGCGATGTTGGTTTTGGCAAAACAGAAGTCGCCATGCGTGCCGCGTTTACTTCGTCGAGCAATCACTATCAAACCGTAGTTTTGGTCCCAACAACGCTATTGGCACAACAACATTACCAAAATTTTTCTGATCGTTTTGCTGATTGGCCTATTCGAATTGAAGTTCTTTCTCGATTTGTTAGCACAAAAAAACAACATCAAATTATTGCAGATACCGCCGAAGGGAAAGTAGACATTTTAATTGGCACCCATAAATTATTACAAAAATCGCTGGCCTATAAAAATCTTGGTCTGGTGATTATTGATGAAGAACAACGCTTTGGTGTGCGCCATAAAGAGCACCTCAAATCATTGCGTTCAGAAGTTGATATGCTCACACTCACCGCCACGCCCATACCACGAACCTTAAACCAAGCGATGTCCGGTCTGCGAGATATCTCCATTATCGCTACGCCACCCCCCAATCGACACGCCATTGAAACTTTTGTCTCTGAGTGGAACAGCGGTCTGATTCAAGAAGCCTGTCAACGCGAAATTAGGCGTGGAGGACAACTGTTTGTTCTACATAACGATATTTCAAGTATGGATAGGGTAATGAGAGATATCGAAGAACTGGTGCCCGATGCAAAAATTCAAAAAGCACACGGACAAATGCGTGAAAGTGAGCTGGAACAAATAATGCTCGATTTTTACCATGCCCGTTTTAACGTGCTAGTATCGACCACTATCATTGAAAACGGTATTGATCTACCCAATGCCAACACCATCATCATTAATCGTGCCGATAAGCTGGGTTTATCCCAATTACATCAATTACGCGGCCGTGTTGGACGCTCACACCATAGAGCCTACGCCTATATGATCATCCCGCCTGAGGGGATGATGACTAAAGATGCTAAAAAGCGTATTGAGGCCATCCAGAGCAGCGCAGACTTAGGAGCTGGGTTTAGCTTATCCACACACGATATGGAAATTCGTGGTGCAGGCGAACTGCTCGGTGATAGTCAAAGTGGTGAAATCCAAGAAATTGGTTTTACCCTTTACACAGAATTACTGGATAATGCGGTCGTCGCCATTAAATCAGGTAAACAACCCGAGTTAGAACAGCCTATTGATACTGGCCCTGAAATTGATCTACATGCCAGTGCTTTAATACCAGACGATTATTTACCCGATGTCCACACACGACTCATCCTATACAAGCGCATAGCCAGTGCAGATAATGCTGAAGAATTACGTGATTTACAAATCGAAATGATCGATCGCTTTGGCCTTCTGCCTGACAGCACCAAATGTTTATTTGGCATCAGCGAGATCAAACTACAAGCAAAAAAGGCAGGCGTCGATAAAATCGATTATGCTCAATCTAATGGCCGCCTTCAATTTTCAAATGAACCGGCCATTGATCCTGCAAAAATCATTGAACTTATCCAAACACAACCCCAGGTTTTTAAACTGGAGGGGCCACAAAAACTGCGTTTTAGTAAAAAACTTGACAGTACCGAAGAGAAAGTTGATTTTATACTCGAGCTTATTAACTCAATCGCACTGGATGAATAAAAAACATGATAATCACTAAATGGTTTTACTGCTTAACGTTTCTGTTACTTTCAATACATACGGTGGGGTTTGCCAATGAAGCTGACTGGTACAGCGTTGAATACATCGTTTTTGAACATAACGCCTTAAGCAATCAATCTTTAGAGCCTTGGGAAAAAGAGCCTTTGGCCTTACCAAGCAACGCCATGTCATTAAATAGCCTGCCCAATACGAAAGCTTTTAACTCACTCAGCAGCAACCAAAAACAACTGCATGGTATATACAACCGCCTGACGAAACTTTCCTCATATACACCCATCATGCATGGCGGCTGGCTTCAACCACTAAAATCAAAAGAAAAGCTTAAGCCAGTCCAAATTATTCATCACAGCAGTAACCGACAACTTGAAGGAACGCTGACCTTTCATCGAGGACGCTTTTTACACTTAAACATTGACTTGCAGTTAAGTGAATCACCCCTTCTAGCAGATAATGTAATTAATTTATCAACAACGGGACGACAAGCAAACACTCTCTATCGACTTAAAGAAACAAGGCGAATTAAAACAAGCCATACACATTATTTTGATCATCCACGTTTTGGTGTTTTAACCATCGTAGAGAAAATTGATTCTCCTGAAAAACCAATCTCTATACCTAAAACAATTGAACAAGACAAACCGCTTGAAAGCAAAGATCAGAATGAGTCAGCCCAATCAACGCAGCCTAGTTAGCACTAAGCTGATAAGTCGCTTTGGTCGCATTGTACTCATCCACAATTTTATCAATTGCAGATTGCTCGTACGGTCTTAAACCGCTTACGACCATATCTTTTGTTCCATGCCCAATCACTCGCCCTTCAACAAATAGATCAAACCCTAATTTTACATTCCCTTTTTTGCCATCAACCGTCATTGACGCCCCGGAAAATTCAAGCTCGACTGAACCTACGGGAAATTGATCAATTTCTATCACCATGTCTTTATAGATAATCAATGGGCGCGATGGGTTGATCATGACGTTATTTTTTTTCATTAAATCAATCAGTATCTCCGGAAAAGTTCGCCCTGAAAATTGAACATATTGTTCAATCAGGCTGGCAATAAAAAACACATTTTTAGTGTTCTTACCCGAACTTTGAATCGTCATGACCGGTTTATCATTCTGATCTAACAAACTGAATTTACTCGTTAGTTTTTCTGGCAAGGAAACAACTGTTTTTTCAGTCACCATGCTTTCAAAATCAAAACGCATCGACTGGCTAACGCCTAATTCTGTAAGCGCAATGGCAAATAATAAATCCCCAGGCACACAAAAGCGCTTTGTATCCACATCGTGAAGCGGGTTAAAATCACCGGCAACAGATTTCGCAAATAAACTGGCTTGTTCACGAGTGAAACCAACTTTTTGCTCTTCTATACTATAAAAATTTCTTACATCCATTTTTTTGTTATCTCCCGACAGAAACGTAAATTATACGTTATTCGCACCCTTCTATTTGTATTTCAGTAACAATCACTTTTAGCAAACGTTCTACTTTAACCATACCGTTAGCCGCATAACCGTCTATATCCTGCATGCTGATTCCTCCCTCTTCAAGACCGGCTGCCCAATTAACCACCACCGCACAGCACGCATAATTTAACCCAAGCTCTTTTGCTAAAGCCGTTTCGGGCATTCCTGTCATCCCCACCAAATCGCACCCGTCACGTGCTAACTTTTTAACCTCCGCTGCCGTCTCCAGTCTCGGCCCCTGTGAACACCCGTACACAGCTGTATCTAAAACATCGATACCTGACCGGTTCATTGCGCTTTTTATTTTTTGCCTAAGTTCCCTTGAATAAGGACAAGTAAAATCGATATGGGTGACTTGTTCTAAATCATCTTCAAAATACGTTGAACGTCTTCCCCATGTGTAATCAATCAACTGATCCGGCAACACTAAACTAGCCGGCGGCATAGAACGATTGATACTGCCCACAGCGGCAACTGCTGTGACATCTGTTACGCCTACTTCCTTTAATGCCCAGATATTAGCGCGGTAGTTTATCCGATGAGGTGGAATATTATGCCCATAACCATGCCGCGCTAAAAACACAACATCAACACCATTGAGCTGGCCAAATGTCAGCGGCGATGATGGCTCCCCATAAGGGGTTTTAATAACGCGCTTATGGATATTTTCCAAGTTGACCAGTTTACTCAGGCCCGTTCCACCGATAATGGCTAATCTTGACATATTAGCTCCTGTATATTTTCCGCGCATGCATATAAGCCATTTACGTTGCGTAGGTAGCCCTTATAATCCATGCCTAAACCATACAAATATTGATCGCCTGCCTGAAATCCAACGAAATCCGCCTGGACAGGTTTTTCTTTTTTAAGCTTTTTATCGACCAGTACCACGGTATAACAACGCGCTGCTCCCTGCTCTTCGCAATAAGCCTTTAACTTTGCCATTGTAATACCTGCATCTAGCACATCGTCGACAATAATAACTGTTCGACTCACCAATTCTGTTGTTGGTAACTGTTTCCATTCTAATTCCCCACCGGATATCTCACCCTGGTAGCGTGTCGCATGTATATAGTCGAGTTCGAGTGGAAAATTTAATTTAGGCAATAAAGCGCCTACTGCCATAAGCGCCCCATTCATAACACAAAGAACAACTGGGTTTTTGTGTTCACATTCAACAGTAATATCAGCCGCTAGCTTTTCGTACATTGCCTCAACGGCTGATTCATCTAATAGGCAAATACTATTTTTTTGCACACACTCAATTTCAGCCAATGAAACCGTCATATTACAAAAGCCGATCTATTGTTTTACGACATTGCTGCCATTGTTGTGACTCTTGAATTACCCCTAAGAAAGGAGGGGTTATTGGGCGCATGTTTTTTATTCGCTCAACTGACTTCATATTAATAATATAACCTTGAAGCCGATCGATCACCTGTTCGACAGCGGAACGATCATTGCAAACCAATGCCATGTCGGCACCCGCTTTTAGAGTTTGTCTAGCCCTTTGTTCGAAGTCACCCACCACACTGGCGCCGTGCATGCTAAGGTCATCACTGAAGATCGCGCCACCAAAACCTAGCTGTTGACGCAAAACCTGTTTTAACCAGAATTCAGAAAAACCGGCCGGCACTGAATCAGCTTGTTGATAGATAACATGTGCAGGCATCATGCCTTTCATGCCCGATTGGATCAGCTGTTTAAAAGGGTAAACGTCGTTTTGCATGATCTCCTCCAGCGGTCGCTCGTCAACGGGAATGGCAACATGCGAATCGGGAGCCACTGCACCATGCCCAGGAAAATGCTTACCTATACTAGCCATACCAGCCTCTGTTAGCCCTCGTTGGAATGCAATGGCGAGCGCTGATACAATTTCTTTATCTGTCGAAAAAGCACGATCGCCAATAATTTCACTGCAACCGTAATCAAGGTCAAGTACCGGTGCGAAACTAAAATCCACCCCCACTTGCCTCAATTCCATTGCCATTAACCAAGCCGTTTGCTGCGCATACTCATACCCAAGCGTTGGGTTATCCATATATACCTTACCTAGCGATTGCATACTGGGAATTTGAGTAAACCCATCTTTAAAACGCTGTACACGACCACCCTCATGATCAACCGCTATCAGTAAAGGTTCGGCTCGTAGTTTATGCACTGCTTCACAAAGAAGCGACACCTGTTCCACGGACTCATAGTTTCTTGAAAATAATATCAACCCACCCACTAGCGGGTGTTTAAGAACCTCTCGATCAACAGAAGATAATTCCACACCGTCAATATCAATCATTAAAGGCCCTAAGGGCATAGGCGATTTCATTTTTATAGTCTATCCTTATCAATAATATTATTTAGTTTACTCACAAGCGCTAACCCCGGAGAAAATAATGCGTCTTATTAGTTTACTTTGTAGCCTCTTGCTTTTTACGCCTTTCGTTTATGCTGAAGAAAGTAATAGCACCCAAGAAGAGGTTATTTATTTACCACTAAGCCCTCAATTTACCGTTAACCTATTAGGTGATAAACATTATTTGCGCACCAGCATTCAATTAGAACTGAAAAATGACGACGTAAAAGAGGCTATAGAAGCCAATAACCCCGCCATCCGGCATGCACTTATTGTATTGCTTAGTGATAATTATGTGGAAAATATTTCTAGCGGCTCTGGCAAAATAGAACTTCAAAACAAAGCTCTCGACGCCTTAAATAAAACCTTAAAAACATATGCTAAAACAGAAGGCGTAAAAGCTGTTTTCTTTACAGAATTTGTTTCCCAATAAATTATTCGACGATGAATACTCTCGTTCCTGCCGCAACAAGTTCAAAGAGTTCGATCACATCCTTATTAAACATTCGAATACAACCATGTGACGACGGTGTTTTTCCAACCAGTTCGTCGGGAGCACCGTGTATATAAATATAACGTCGCATCGTATCGACTGAGCCTGAGCGGTTTTTACCTTTTTCCAAACCCGACAGCCATAAAATTCTAGTTAAAACCCAATCCCTGTCTGGCTGTTCTTTTAAATCGTCTATTTGATAAATTTCACCTGTTGAACGACGGCCTACAAAGACCCTACCTAAGGGCTCTCTGTCTCCAATTTTTGCTCGAATAACGTGAGCTCCTCTCGGCGTACACTCACTTCCCATTTGCTCGCCGACGCCATTTTTTGCCGTACAAACAGCATATGACTTTAATAAGTCTTTATCATCATATACGTTCAACAACTGTTCATTGATGTGAACAACAATATTGAGATTTGAAGCCGTCATCTACTTTTCAAATAACGCCATCGATTCAACGTGAGATGTCTGTGGAAACATATCCATCACCCCCGCTTTTTTAAGTTTATAGCCTAATTCATTGACTAATATCGCTGAATCACGCGCTAAAGTAGACGGATTACATGACACATAAAGCACCTGTTCGGCGCCCCATTTTGGGAGATAATGCAAAATCTCTTTGGCCCCTAGACGGGGCGGGTCAATTAACACCTTATTATATTTTTTCTTCACCCAAGGCTCGTCATCCACGGCTTCCATTAAATTAGCCGTATAAAAATCAACATTCAGAAGACCGTTTTTCTCAGCGTTTACTTGTGCTCGCTTTATCAGGTCATCACTGCCTTCAACCCCCGTTACATGGCCGGCAACACGCGCCATAGGTAATGTAAAGTTGCCCAGCCCACAGAATAAATCCAATACATTATCGTTGCTGTTCAATTCTAATGTGTCTAATGCTCTATGAATCATCGATCGATTGATCTCAACGTTCACTTGCACAAAATCACTCGGGCCAAAGTATAAAACAACCTCATTGGGCAACTGATAGCTCAATGGCGCTTTTTCACCGCTGAGCGCTGCGATCGTATCAGGCCCTTTTGATTGAGTATAAATATCGACATCTGCAGATGTTTCAAATTGCTTTAATGTCACTTCATCCTGCGCACTCAGGGGTGCTAGAATTCTGAACACCAAAGCCGTTCGATGATCGCAAATCGAGACTTCAATCTGAGGAACCTTGTCTTTTATAGATAATTGACCAACCAACGCTGATAAATCCATTAACCGTTGACCCACTGAAGGATGTAATACCTCACATTGCTCTATTTCCGCTAAAAAAGGGCTGGCTTTTTCTCTAAAACCCACCAGAACGCGGCCTTTTTTTACCACATCTTTCACGCCTAAACGCGCTCTATGACGGTAACCCCAATAAGGCCCAGTTAACGCCGGCCAAAGCTCAACATCTTCTATTTTTGCAATGTGCTTAAACTGATCAATTAAAATCTTTTGTTTAGCCAATATCTGCTTTTGCGGGTCAAGGTGTTGAAAGCTACAGCCTCCACAAATAGTGTAGTGTTGACAACCCGGTTCAACACGGTCATTCGAGGCCTTTATAATGCCTTTTACTCGCCCCTCATCATAATCTTTTTTCTTTTTAACGTATTCAAAAACGACCTCTTCACCCGGCAAAGCCTCGGCAATGAAAACGGTTTTATCGTTTAAGTGTGCAACACCACGGCCATCATGAGCCAAGGATTCTATTGTTGCTTTTGCCGTCTCGGGAGGAAGGTTCTTTCTTCTATTTCTACGTCTTGCCATGTTGCTTATAAAACCATCTGTTTACTGTTTGATGGGTTGCATTTTAAACGTTAAAACAAATTTAATCTGGAAAAACACCGGTAGAAATATAACGGTCACCTCGGTCACAAATAATCACAACGAGGGTGGCATGACTTAATCGCTTAGAAAGTTCTAGCGCAACGTATGTAGCACCACCGGATGATACGCCACAAAAAATACCTTCTTTTTCTGCTAAGGCTCGCATGGTGTTTTCAGCTTGTTGTTGATTAACCTCTATGATTTCATCAACGCGAGAACGGTCGTAAATTTTAGGTAAATACTCTTCGGGCCAACGGCGAATTCCAGGAATTTTGGACTCCCCTTCTGGCTGCACTCCTACGATGTGTATCGATGGGTTTTTTTCCTTTAAAAACATTGATGTCCCCATGATCGTCCCTGTTGTGCCCATTGAACTCACAAAATGAGTCACTTCTCCGGCAGTATCACGCCAAATTTCTGGCCCTGTTCCCTTATAGTGAGATAAAGGATTATCGGGGTTTGCAAATTGATCTAAAATCAGACCTTTACCTTCTGATTGCATTTTTCCAGCTAAGTCAATGGCCGCCTCCATGCTCCCTGCAGCTGGCGTTAAGATGATATCCGCACCATAGGCTTTCATTGATGCTCGACGTTCAGCGCTCATGTTGTCGGGCATAATCAACGTTAATTGATACCCTTTAATCGCGGCCGCCATCGCCAAGGCAATGCCCGTATTTCCACTGGTAGCTTCAATCAAACGGTCACCCGGCTTAATATCACCGCGTAATTCCGCTTGTTGAATCATATTAATAGCCGGCCTGTCTTTCACTGAACCCGCTGGATTATTACCTTCTAATTTAAGTAAAATATTATTGGATGTTGAATTCATCCGCTGTAATTTTACAAGCGGTGTATTTCCCACAAAGTCTTCGATAGTTGGGTAAGTCATTTAGTCACTCTAGAAAAAATTGAAAAGCAGGTTATCACACCTTGGTCAGCATCTTAATAGTTTTAGGTTATGTACTTAGTACAACCGACTTATGATAAACTTTTTGAAAAAAGAGCATCATATTGATCAATGAGAGCCGTTAAAAAATCGCCACTAAACAAGTATCACCCCCTATCGTGTTTTTTCATTCTCCTTTTCTCTCAAATTCTCTTTGCTGAGGAGCTTGAGGAGCTGTTTTTTTTTTGATACTGACATCCCCGTTGTTTTATCAGCTACGCGCTTAGCACAACCACAAACAGAAGCACCTGCCAGCATTACTGTTATTGACCGTGCGCTGATTGAAGCCTCTGGTGCCACTGAAGTTGCTGAACTCTTTCGCCTGGTTCCAGGCATGCAAGTCGGCAATGCACGTGGAAACTTTCCCGTTGTTGCTTACCAGGGGTTAACGTCTGAGTTTTCACAAGGTGTTCAAGTTATTATTGATGGTAGTTCTGTGTACTCACCTATCTTTGGTGGTGTTATATGGAGCACCTTACCTGTTTTACTTGAAGATATAGAACGCATTGAGGTTGTTAGAGGACCTAATAATACATCTTTTGGTGCCAATGCTTTTCAGGGTGTTATTAATATCACCACGATTCATGCCTCACAAACACCCCGATTAACAACCAAATTTCAGCTTGATAACAACCAGGCGGAACGTGCTTTTTTTCGATTTGCCAATTCACCAAGCAATAACCGGCTAAATTATCGAATAAGCATCGCTTCAGAAAAAAATGAAGGGTATAAAAAGCTGGCTGATGACTTTAGCAAACTTGAATTAACCAGCCGCATAGACTTTAGATTTGATACACACAATACTCTACAGTTTAACTTCTCTGCTTTAGATTCAATACGCCAAACACGCAACCCTCTTGCGACTCCTATTCCATTAGATCCGAAGCGAGACCGTAACGAATCGATGCAATTTGCCCAAATTATATGGGAACATCAAAAAAGTGATGCTGAACAATTCAGCGTTCACCTGTCTTTTCATCATTTTGACGGCAAAGATAAATACAATGTTGCCTCCAACGAAATTGATTTAACCACTGAGTCAACGACTTGGAACATTGATATCGAACATATTTTAACATTTAGTCCTTCACAACGATTAATGTTGGGGGCAGGTGCTGTACATGAATCGGTTTACGCCCCTTTTAGAATTAACTCAACACACACACATATCAACAATCGCCTTCGTTTGTTTGGTAACTTAGAATCATACCTAACCGACAAACTTATACTAAACATTGGTGGTCTTATTGAACACGATCAACTTTCAGGTGTTAATACCTCACCTCGAATCACGTTCAGTTATTTAACATCTCCAGAACACGCTTATCGTTTAACCGCCACTAAAGCTTACAGAACACCTGTTAGTACGGAAGAAGAACGCGAAATCGTTATACCCAGTATTGGCATCGTACAAACCCCTGCAGGCAATTTAAAGCCTGAAACAGTGGCATCAATCGAAGTAGGCTATCATGGCGTTTATTTACTAAATAAACTAAACACTGATTTAAAACTTTTTCAAAATCGTTATGAAAAATTAATAAATAATAATTTAAGTAGCAGTCCAAAAGTGCTAGATAACCAATATAGTGCTAGAACCTATGGCACCGAATTAGAACTTAATTATCGCCCTGATCGTAACAACCTTGTTCATATAGGATATGCATACACAACTGTTGACCACACAGCTGATGACCGTATAAAAAAATCAATACCTAGACACAATTTAAATTTATTATTCTCACACCAATATAATAATGGGTGGCATAACGGCATTGAATATTACTATATGAGTGAAATGCAGTATTTGGGAGGACAAAATGATCCGCAAAGTCCCTTCCAACGGTTGGATATATCAGTTGGAAAGCTCTTTAAACTATCAAACAACCAAACTATCGACATCAGTCTCGAGACACAATTAGCACTGAACAAAAATATCGACCTTCATCAACAAGCAACTGCCGATAACTTAATTTATCTGGGGGTAGAGTATCGTGTTGATTAACCCCCTTACCCCAAAAAAGTTTTACCTAGCTTTAATGCTAGCTGCATTATTTATAATGCCTATTACATTGTTTGCACAAAATATTACGGTTATTTACGATAAGAATAGTCAATACCAGACTAATTTTCTTGAGCTTATTTCTAAACATTTTCTTCCTAGCGAAAAGGTAAATTTAAGCACGCTGACAACAGATTCGTTAGACGTAGAAAAGCTCAAAAATAAGTTACTCGATATTATTATTAACCTTAATAATGCCACAACCCAACAACTCATCGAATCCAAGATAAATACAACCACCTTTCATGCATTAACAACTTTATCACGAGCTAGAGGATTCGTTTCTTGTCTACCAAACTGTATAGAAAAGCAATCCAAACAATATTTCTTCGTTCTTGATCAACCACCTGCCAGGCAATTAAATTTAATTCGACTCGTAAGCCCTTCATTTAAGAATATTGGTGTGATCGTCACCAATCAATCAAAAAATCAACTAACAGAATTAAAAAAACTAGCCACATATAAAAAATTAACCATTAACGGGCACATCACTCGTTCAAAAACTGTTCGCTACCAAATTGACGACCTATCTAAATACTCTGATGTTATTTTAGCAATAGCAGACACCGACCTATATAACGCAGCCACTCTTCCTCAAATTTTGCTAACCAGTTATCGTTACAAAACCCCCATCATAGGCTTCTCCAAAGGCTTTATCAGAGCAGGAGCTATTGTTGGAGCAGTGAGTAGCATTGAACAATTAGCTCAACACCTTGCTGAGGCTATTTCATCTATTAGTAATATTAACCAACCCTTTGGAACAAGTATTATTTACCCCAAATATTTCCGTGTTATTTCCAACAGGAATGTCGCAAAAAGTTTAAATATGCATTTACCAAATGATCATGAGTTACAAAATCAATTGATGAACTATGAATCTACTCAATAGATTCAAATTAAAAGGTAAATTGCTTCTTCTAGGTATCATCCCAGCGGCTGTGCTAGCTATTATTCTGGCTGCTTACCTGACATCAACACGTTTGAACGATATGTATGAGTTATTACATAAAACGAATGAAAATCTATCTCACTCAATTGCCGAATCGAGTATTAATGGTGTTTTCTCAGGAAATATAGACTCACTAAAAACTATTATTAATT